>Ga0123519_10000033_pt1 | contig 205572 bp, 183 predicted proteins | sample YelNatPaOPRAMG02_FD_87396 | JGI IMG/M metagenome (GOLD analysis project Ga0123519, IMG submission 87396) | Hot spring microbial communities from Yellowstone National Park - Yellowstone National Park OP-RAMG-02 (version 2) | ecosystem: Environmental > Aquatic > Thermal springs > Hot (42-90C) ... | reverse complement strand
CTCTGTACACGACAGAATTTTTAAGGTATAAAAAAGAAATCTGATTTCATAATTTTGTATTATTAAACTCTTTAAAAATAATAATATAAAAAAAATGAGAATCAGACTTCAAAAAGCATTTTATATAAACAATTTAAGAGAAACAATACAATATCATTTTCAATGGAATAAAGCCCGATTAAAATTTTTAACAAATTTTATCACGAGTTTAGTAATATGTACGACAGTGAAGTTGAAAAGGATATCAATATTGATGAATACAGAGGCAAAGAGCGAGTCAAATTATAGAAGGATACAGAGGTTTTTTCAGACCCATAGGATGCATTATGAAGAATATGCAAGGTTTGTAATGTCTCAGTTGCCAAAGAATAAGAGATATTATTTAGTAATGGACAGGACAAACTGGAAGTTTGGGAAAGCAAATATCAATATATTGATGTTAGGGATAATATATAAGAAGATGTGTTTTCCATTATATTGGATGTTATTGGACAAGAGGGGTTCGTCAAGTCAAAGGGAAAGGAAAGAATTATTGAGTAAAGCAATATCATTAGTAGGAAAAGACCGTATAGAAGCATTGCTTGGCGATAGAGAGTTTATAGGTGTGCGTTGGTTTGGTTACCTAATCGAGCAAGGGATAGAATTTCATATAAGATTACCAAAACAGATAAAAGTAGGTTCAGTATTGAAAGAAAATCGCAAACCAATAACGCATATATTTCGATATTGGAAAGAAAATGTAATTGTAGATTATCATAAGGCATTGGATATATGTGGATTCAAATTATATTTATCGGGAATGAAATCAAAGAAAGAATATTGTATAGTAGTAAGCAGTAAAGATAACCTAAATTCGTTAGATAAATATCAGTTAAGATGGACAATAGAAAATATGTTTGGAGCATTTAAGACAAGAGGTTTCAATTTTGAAGAAACTCATATGACAAATTTAGAAAAATTAAAAATGTTAATTGTGCTTGTGAGTATAGTATATACTTGGTGTGTTTTGTTGGGATTATATTTAGATGAATCATTACCTATAAAATTGATGTCTCAAGGCAGAAAAAGAAAAAGCATATTTAGATATGGTCTTGATTATCTAACTTGTTTTATAAAAAAGATCTTAGAAAACAAAATCTATAATATTCATGAATTTAATGAGGTTACTAAATTTCTGTCGTGTACTTAGTTTCTTTAATCGGAGCTAAATAATACATTGTTATTGAACAAGGAATTTTTTACTTTTAAATTTATTCAAAAATTAAATTAAACCTAATGTCTTATGTCTAAAATAACAATTGGTAGTAAAGCTCCCGACTTTACACTTAATTCAAAAAACACAACTGGAGAAATCAAACAAATATCTTTAAGTGATTTCAAAGGTAAAAATGTTGTATTATTATTTTACCCTCTTTCTTTTACAGGTGTTTGTACAAATGAAATGTGTTCTGTTTCAGAAGGATTTGACAACTACGCGAAGTTGAATGCAGAAGTAATTGGTATCAGTGTTGACTCAGTTTTTTCTCAAGAAGCATGGGCAAAACAAAATAACATTACAATTCCTCTTTTAAGTGATTTTAACAGGGAAGTTTGTGAAAAATACGGAACATTATACCCTGAAGGGACATTCGTCCTCGGTATGAATGGGGTTTCAAAAAGAAGTGCTTTTGTTATTGATAAAGAAGGTATAGTTCGTTATGTAGAAATTCTCGAAGATGCGGGTCAACTTCCAGATTTTAATAAAATACAGGAAGTGTTAAAATCACTACAATAGCAGTAAGTTGAATACCAAATGTTTGTTGTTAAAAGTTTTGATACAAGTTTATACAATAAGAAAAGTGTAGTTTCTGTAGGGACCTTTGATGGAGTCCATTTAGGACACCGTAAAATTCTGGAAGAGGTTTCAAGAATAAAAAAAACAACTCAGTTGAGGGCTGTTATTGTAACATTTGATCCTCATCCTCAAATTGTTTTAAAATCAAAAGGACCTGATTTAAAAATACTAACTACCACTGAAGAAAAACTTGCTATTCTGGAGCAGGCGGATATTGATGTAGTATATGTAATTGAATTTAATAAACAGCTTGCTCAAACGACAGCGGAAGAATTTTTAGGAAAATATCTTTTTAATACCATAGGGGTTGAACATCTCGTAATTGGATATGATCATACATTCGGAAAGAATCGAGAGGGGAATTACGAGACATTAAAAAGAATATCCAGTAATTACGGCTTTCAGATTACAAAAGTTGAGGAATTTCGACTGGAAGGAGAACGGGTAAGTAGTTCAACAATACGAAAGTTACTTCAAACTAATAATATAATAAAAGCAAATAAAATGCTCGGATATTCTTATAGCCTTACAGGAACTGTTATAACGGGGGATAAGCGTGGTTTAACAATTGGTTTCCCAACAGCTAATATAAAAGTTAATTCCCCTTTTAAATTAATTCCTGCTAAAGGTGTATATCTCGTATCAGTAAAGTTTTCTAATCGTCAGTTTTTTGGTATGATGAATATAGGCAATAGACCAACTATTGGTAATTTTGGTGATGTTTACCTTGAAGTTCATCTGTTCAATTTTAACGGCAACTTATATGGACAGGAATTAACCATTCAATTTCTGGATTTTTTAAGAAATGAAATTAAATTTGATTCTATTCAAGCATTAACTAAACAATTAAATTACGATAAAGAGGTTTCTATTCAGAAAATTAAACAAATAACAAAATATTAATAAATATGGGACTGAAAAAAGAAGAAAAACAAGCAATCATCAAAAAATTCGGCACATCTGAAAAAGATACAGGAAGACCTGAGGTTCAAATTGCAATTCTAACAAAAAGAATTAATGAACTTTCCGCTTCTCATTTTAATGAGCACAAAAAAGACAACCACTCAAGAATGGGTTTATTAAAGATGGTTGGTAAAAGAAGAAAACTGTTAAAATATCTTGAACGAAAAGATATTGAACGATATAGAAAAATTGTAAAAGAATTAGACTTACGTAAATGATAAAAAAACACAGAAAATTTAAAAAATGGAAATAAAAAAATCTATTAGTCTTGATGGGAAAATTCTAACCCTCGAAACCGGAAAACTTGCTAAACAAGCAAATGGAGCTGTTCTTGTTTCCTTCGGAGATAATGTTGTTTTATGCACTGTTACAGCTAAAGATGAACCTACAGAGGGACAGGATTTTTTTCCTCTATCAGTAGATTATAGGGAAAAATCTGCTTCAGCCGGAAAAATTCCTGGTGGATTTTATAAACGAGAAGGGAAACCAACAGAAAAAGAAATTTTATCATCGAGGCTTATTGATAGACCTATCAGACCAATGTTCCCAGAAGGCTATTTTTGCGAAACTCAAATTATCTGTAACGTTTTTTCCTCAGATGGAGAATTCGACTCTGATGTAATAGCTTGTGTGGGAGCCTCAGCTGCGCTTCTAATTTCTGATATACCCTTTGAAGAACCAATTTCAGAAGTGCGAGTTTCAAGAATTAACGGACAACTAAAAATAAATCCTACTAATCCCGAATTAGAATCAGGTGATTATGATATTACTGTTGCAGGAACCAGAGACTCCATTGTAATGGTTGAAGGCGAAGCAAAAGAAATTTCAGAAACAGACTTTCTTGAAGCTGTAAAGTTCGCACATCAACACATCAAAACCCTCTGCGAACTTCAACTTGAATTTGCTAAAGAAGCAGGCAAGCCAAAAAGACCCCTTGATCAAATAGATGATAATTCCGAATTAATAGAAGAAGTATCTAATCTTTTTAAAAAAGATATTTATGAACTTAATCGTACTATTCTTTCAAAAGAGGAAAGAAACAAACGTCACAAAGAACTTGAAGATAAAGTTTTAACCTCCTTGAGCAATAAATATCCAGAAAAGGAATTAGCAATAAAGAAGATAATGCACGAAATTGAACATCGTGATATGAGAGAAATGATATTGTTTGAAGGCAGAAGACTTGATGGACGTAAAGTGAGTGATATAAGACCTATTAGCTGTGAAGTCTCGGTATTACCCAGAACACATGGTTCTGCTCTTTTTACTCGAGGAGAAACACAAAGTTTAACAACTGTTACACTTGGAACAAAACAGGATGAACAACTTATCGAAGGTTTGTTAAAAGAAGACTATTACAAACGCTTTATATTACACTATAATTTCCCACCTTTCAGTACAGGTGAAGTAAGTAATAAATTCGGTCCCGGAAGACGTGAAATTGGACATGGTAATCTTGCTGAAAGAGCCTTGAAAAATCTTATACCCGAATTTGATGATTTTCCTTATACTATAAGGGTTGTATCAGATATACTTGAATCCAATGGTTCATCATCAATGGCAACTGTTTGCGCTGGTTCATTAGCATTAATGGATGCAGGTGTAAAAATTAAAAAACCAGTTGCTGGCATTGCAATGGGACTCATAAAAGAAGAAGATAAAGTTGCTATTTTAAGTGATATTCTCGGTACTGAAGACCATTTTGGCGATATGGACTTTAAAGTAGCAGGAACAGCTGAAGGAATTACTGCCATACAAATGGATATAAAAATAAAAGGAATTTCATACGAAATAATGGAACAAGCTCTTGCTCAGGCAAGAGAGGGCAGGTTACATATCCTTGAAATTATGAACAAAACTCTTGCAGAACCAAGAGAAAACATTTCTAAGTATGCTCCACATCTTTATACAATTACTGTTCCAGTAGATATGATTGGTTCTGTTATTGGCCCAGGTGGAAAGACAATTAGAAATATTATTGCCGAAAGTAAATGTGAAATTGATATTGCCGATGATGGAAAAATTACAATTGCTTCAACTAATAAAGAAGGGGCAGATATTGCAATTAAAATGATTTCATTACTTACAGAAGTTCCTGAGGTTGGAAAGGTATATGAAGGAACTGTTAAAATTATCAAAGATTTCGGAGCTTTTGTAGAATTCCTTCCAAGTAAAGAAGGCTTACTACATATTAGTGAAATCGACTTCAAACGAATTAATAAAGTATCAGATGTGCTTAAAGTAGGTGACAAAATCAAGGTTAAACTTATTGGAATTGATGAATTAGGCAAATTTAAACTCAGTAGAAAAGCTCTATTGAAAGCACCTGTTCAAACAGGTACACAAAGAAAAACACAAACTAACATTAGAAAGCGCTAATTATGAAGTACGAAATAGACAAACAAAAAGATAAAACAATTTTTAAACTTAAAGAAAAAAATCTTGGTGCAGAAATTGCAGCTGAGCTAAAAACAGAACTGCTTTTTTTACAACGAGAAATTGATAACCAGTTTGTAATTGACTTAAAAGAAGTTATACAGTGTGACAGTTCTGGACTTTCTTGCCTTTTATTAGCTGAAAGGCTTGAGAGAGAAAAAGGTAAAAAACTTATTGTTCAAAACCTAAATAATAAAGTAATTGACCTGATCAAACTTGCAAGACTTGATCAGGTATTTGGAATTTGATCAACAAATAAAATTGTTGTTTTGGAAAAGATTGTAAAATTATGTTCTTTTGATGAACTCGTTGATGGAAACGGAAAATTGTTCTTTGTTGATAAAGAAGAAATTGTTGTTTTTCGTGAAGGAAATAAACTACTTGCCTTCAGTAATGTTTGTCCACACAATCACGCCCATAAGATGTTTAAAGGTCTTTTAAAAAACTCACAAATTACCTGTCCCATACATCATTATACTTACTGTGCTATCACAGGCTTTCCAAAAAATTCTGCTGTTGGAGTATTAAAGACATACAAAGTTCTGTTACAAAATAATGAAGTACTTGTTAAAATTGATCCATCCAACTTTAATTTTAAGTTTTAGGAGTGGATACATTTAAAATTACAAATTTTATAAAATCTCTTGCAAAAGAATATGGTTTCATAAAATGCGGAATTGCTCCAGTAGAAAAACTTAATTCTGAATCCAATTATTTAAAACAATGGATTAAGTCAAAATACTCTGGAGAAATGTTTTGGATAGAAAAATCTTTGGAAAAGAGAATTAACCCTTTATTAATTCTTGAAGATGTAAAATCTATTGTGTCTTTGGCATATTTATACGATACAAAAGAGCTACATCCTTCTGAGAAAAATATAGCAAAAGTTTCACGATATGCATGGGGAAATCTTGATTATCACAAAGTTTTGAAGAAAAAACTTAAAGAGATGACTAATAAAATTAAGGAAGTTGATAATCAAATTAAAACGAAGTTTTATGTTGACGATGGACCTGTAATGGAAAAGGTGTGGGCTGTTAAAGCAGGAATAGGGTGGATGGGAAAAAATACAAATGTTATTGACCCTGAAATAGGTAGTTTTTTCTTTCTATCAGAAATTTTAATTGATAAAGAATTAATATATGATCAACCATTAGAAGATATGTGTGAGACCTGTAATATATGCATAAACGCTTGTCCGACAGGAGCTCTAATTGAAGAGTACAAACTCGATGCTTCACTCTGTATTTCTTATCTAACTATTGAAAAAAAAGGAGAACTTCCTCAGGATATTGACCTTGATGGTTGGATTTTTGGGTGTGACATTTGCCAAGAAGTATGTCCTTATAATAAGCATAAATTTGTAACTAATGAGTTAGGTTTTCAACCTAATAAAAAAATTTATAATAAATCTTTTAGTGAATTACTAAAAATTAATCAAGAAGAATTCGAAAAAGAATTTACTTCTACAGCTATTAAAAGAACCCGGTATGAAGGGTTCAAAAGGAATCTATTACACAACTTAAATAAATTAAAAACTGCTTAGGAATTAAATAAAGTTTCCTCTGAGTTAACATTTTTTTTAGTTACACCCAAATGTTTATATGCAAGAGTGGTAGCTTCTCTTCCTTTTGGTGTTCGTTTTATAAATCCTTCAATAAGCAAAAAAGGTTCATAAACTTCCTCTATTGTTCCTGGATCTTCACTTATAGAAGCAGCAATTGTTGAAAGGCCTACTGGTCCACCGTTATGTTTTAAAATTATTGTCTCAAGTATTTTTTTATCTATTTTATCCAATCCATATTCGTCAACTCCAAGTGATTCAAGAGCAAATTTTGCAATTTGAACATCAATTATACCACTTCCTTTAACTATTGCAAAATCCCGCGTACGTTTTAATAATCTGTTAGCAATTCGTGGAGTTGCACGACTTCTTTTTGCAATTTCCACAGCAGCAGTATCTGATATTTGTATATTAAGGATGTTTGCAGACCTTTTTACTATCCTTGTAAGTTCATCTGTTGTATAATAATCAAGATGACAAGTTATTCCAAATCTATCTATAAGAGGTGAGCTAAGTAAACCCTGCCGAGTTGTCGCACCTATTAAGGTAAACTTCTCAAGTTTAATTGGAATTGTCCTTGAAGCAGGTCCTTGTTCAATAAGAATATCAAGTTTATATTCTTCCATAGCTGAATATAAGAATTCTTCAACTATTTTAGGAAGTCTGTGAATTTCATCAATAAAAAGAATTTGTCCCGTTTTCAATTTTGTTAACATTCCAGCAAGATTGCCTGGTTTTTCAATTACAGGACCAGATGTTGTTACAATTTCTGCTTCAAGTTCATTTGCAATAATATGTGCAAGAGTTGTTTTTCCCAGTCCTGGAGGACCTGTGAACAATACATGATCCAGACTCTCTTTCAAATGTTTGGTACTCTGTATAAAGATTTTAAGATTTTCTTTAATCTTTTCTTGACCAATAAATTCCTCAAATTTTTTTGGTCTGACTTTAGTTATAAAATCAAAATCTTCCAATTTAGTACTGCTATCAAGTAAATCTTTTCTTCTTTTCAACTTTTAAAAACTTTTTTTTAAAAATAAGCTTAATTTTGTTTGGATTCAAATACAATTCTGTGGATACTAAAACAAATGTAACTTAAGGAATTAATTTTTAAACTAAAACTTTTTACATTTGGTTAAATAATATAACCAAAGTTGAAAACTAACAACGACCTTATCAAACATATCAAGTTAACTGTACAAATCCGGAAAGTCAGATATTTAAATTTCGTAATTATCATTTCAACAATATTAATTTACTTGGTCGGAATATATTCGGGAGATGACGCATTAACTATTAAATCAGAATCTTTATCCCTTTTTTCTATTATAGCATGCTTTATATTGTGTATAACCTCTATATGGTTTATAAAAACAAGACTAAAGAATCTCTCTGAAGAAAATTTTCAAAAGTCATTTACTACGACTTATGTAATTTCATATTTGATGTGTGACATTGCTGGTATAATGGGTATTATAGCAAATACTTTCTTTTCCTTTAACTGGTTTTATGCAACGTTATCAATGGTAATAACGATAGCTACTTTGATTTTTATACTACCGAGGGAAAAAGATTATTTATTCCAATAAAAATATCCTGTATATTATTTTAGTAAAATTATTCATCACCCTGATCATCCGCAGATAACTCTTCCTGATGCCTCACAATTTCACCTGTACAAAGATAAATAACATCTTCTGCAATGTTCGTTGCTGAATCGGCGATTCTTTCAAGGTTCTTTGAAATCGAACGAATACTAAAATACTCTTTTACATTTTGACAATTTTGCTCGATTGCTTTTATAGTCTTTTTGAGTAGTTGTTTAGTAAGTTTGTCTATTTCATCATCTGAAGAAATTACTATACGAGCCTGAGCTGTGTCTGTATTAACAAGAGAATCCAAAGCTGTTTTAACCATTAATTGAACTTTTGCTGATATAGGATTAAACTCTTCTATTAATTCAATTTTATTTCGCTTAGAAAGAAACTTTGCACGTCTTGCAATGTTAGCAGCAAGATCACCCATTCTTTCAAGATCATTATTCATTTTCAAGACTGTAATTACAAACCTTAGCTCACTTGCAACTGGTTGGTACAATGCAAGAATTTTTAAACATTCTTCCTCAATTTTAATTTCATATTCATCAATTTTCTTGTCACCATGTATTACCTCATTAGCAAGTTCTAAGTCTTGTCTTTCGAGTGCATCTATTGCTTTTTGGATTTGCTGCTGAACCAAAACACCCAATTTTATTATTTCTACTTTAAGATTATCTATTTCCCGATGCCAATGGTGTTCCATTTTTCTTTCTCCTATAATTAACCGAATCTACCTGTAATATAATCTTCGGTTTCTTTTTCTTTTGGTTTAGTAAAAATTTTTTCAGTCTTACCGAATTCTATAAGTCGTCCTTCAAAGAAAAAACCTGTATAATCTGACACTCTTCCAGCCTGTTGCATATTATGAGTCACTATAATAATTGTATAATCTTTTTTAAGCTCATTTATAAGATCCTCAATTTTAAGAGTTGATTTTGGATCAAGAGCAGATGCCGGTTCATCCATCAATAAAATTTCCGGGTTAATTGCTAATGCCCTTGCAATACATAGCCTTTGTTGTTGGCCTCCAGACAGACTAAGTGCATTTTCATTAAGTCTATCTTTAACCTCATTCCATAAAGCTGCCTTACTTAGACAAGATTCAACAATTTCTAATAACCTCTTTTTATCCTTTATACTGTGTATTCTAACCCCATAAGCTACATTATCAAAAATCGTTTTTGGAAAAGGGTTAGACTTTTGAAAAATCATTCCAACTTTTTTCCTTAAATTAACAACGTTAAGATGTGAATTATATATGTCTTCACCATCAATTAATACTTTACCATCAAGTTTTATACCATCTATAACATCATTCATTCTATTTAGAGTTCTAAGAAAAGTTGTTTTTCCACAACCTGAGGGTCCAATTAGTGCAGTTACCTTCTTTTCAGGAATTAGCATATTAATATTATAAAGAACCTGTGTGTCTCCATAATAAAAATTCAGTTTTTCAACTTGAACTTTAAAATTTTCTTCAGTAAAAAATTCTCTTACCATTTATGTTTTTTTCTTACTTTTATTCTCACAATTATTGCTGTTAAATTCAACAGAAGAACTAATAACAATAGAACCAGAGCAGTACCATATTGCATAGGTAAAATTTTCTGTGCGTCTGGATGTTGGGTTGCAAGTATATAAAGATGGTAGGGTAGAGCCATAACTTGATCAAAAATAGAAGAAGGTAATTCCGGAAGGAAAAAAGCTGCTGCTGTTAGTAATATAGGTGCAGCTTCTCCAGCTGCACGTCCAAGGGCTAAAATAGAACCTGTTAGCATACCTGGCAATGCATAAGGAAGAACATTTTTATAAATAGTTTGCCACTTTGTAGCCCCTAAAGCAAGACTTCCTTCCCTCATATATTGTGGAACTGCTTTTAAAGACTCTTCACTTGCAACAATTATCGTGGGCAAAATTAAACAAGCCAATGTCAAACTCCCTGATAAAATAGAAGAGCCAAAATTAAGTGTAATAACAAACAAACCAAGCCCAAACAAGCCAAAAACTATAGATGGAACACCTGCAAGTGTTACAATAGCCATTCTTATAAGTTGTGTGAGTTTATTCGTCTTAGCATACTCAGAAAGATAAATTGCGCTTAAAATTCCAAGCGGAAATGCTACTATAACAGCGCCAATCACTAGATAAAAACTACCTACAATAGCAGGAAATATTCCTCCTTCTGCTCCACTTTTTTCAGGACTTGTTGTTAAAAATGACCATGATATTACGGGAAAACCTTTTATTATAACATCTATAATTATATATGCAATAAAAAAAACAATTATATATGTTATAATCCTCATTGAGATATAAACTAATCTTTCACCTATCTTGCTTTTTGTCCCTATTGAGTTACTTTCCTGGGTTTTCATATTTTTTAAAAACTTTATATGAAATTAAATTTAAGAAAAAAGTCATAATCATTAATATTATTCCAACCCAGAACAAAGCCATATAGTGATGACTACCAATTGTAACTTCGCCCATTTCAGCTGCAATAGTAGCCGTCATTGTTCTTACAGACATAAATGGATTAAAAGTTATCACAGGAGCATTACCCGTAACCATCATTACAGCCATTGTTTCACCAACTACCCTACCTATTCCAAGCATAACAGAAGCAACAATACCCGAGAGTGCAGAGGGGAGGATTACTTTCCAGATAGTTTGAAGTTTAGTAGCACCCAACGCTAATGATGCTTCTTTATAATCTTTCGGGACGCTTTTAATTGCATCTTCTGAAATAGACATAATTGTTGGTACAGCCATAAATGCCAAAATTATTGAACCTGTTAAAGCATTAAGACTATTTTCTAATCCAAAAAGAGACTTGATTAAAGGTGCAATAATAACAAGTCCAAAAAAACCAAGTACTACAGAGGGAATTCCTGCCAGAATTTCCATAAATGGTCTAAGAAATTCTCTTTCTTTATTTCCAGCTATTTCTGATATGTATATTGCACCAATAATTCCAAAAGGAATAGCAATTATAGTAGCAAGAAATGTTACCAGTAACGAACCTGTTATAAGTGGTAAAACCCCGAACTCTTCCTTCTGAAAAGAAACTGGATTCCATATTTTACCAAACAATTTATCAAGCCCAGGATCCCATATGAAGGGTATTCCTTCTTTAAATAAAAATACAAAAATCAATATTACTATAAGTATCGAAAAAGAACCACAGGCTCCAAGAAAGTACTTAATTATTAAGTCTTTAAATTTTTCCCTGCTCATTTTAAAGTTATATAACCAGTCTCTTCAACTATCTTTTGACCCTCTTCAGAGAGTATAAATTCAAGAAAATTGAGCATAATTCCTTGAGGCTCACCATTAAATATTAAAAATAATGGCCGTGCAATAGGATAACTTTTATCGAGAACAGTATTATGATCTGGAGTAATTGCTGGAGATTTATCATCTTTTTTTACTTTAATAATCTTAACATTTGCATTTTTAGCATACCCTAATCCCAGGTAACCAATAGACCACTTGTCCTGACTAATTGACTGTGAAATTGCAGAAGAGGCGGGCATAAGTTTTACTGAAGGATCAAAATTTTCTTTCAATAACACATGCTCTTGAAAAAACACAAATGTACCAGAATTACTCTCTCTTGAAAGAGCAGAAATTTTTTGATCTGGACCTCCTAATTCTTTCCAATTTTTAATTTTTCCTGTATATATATCCTTAATTTGGGACAAGGTTAATTCATTAATTGGATTTTCTGGATGTACAATTATTGCAATTCCATCATAGGCTATTATTTTTTCAACAACATTTATTCCTTTTGCTAACGCTTCGTCTTTCTCTTTTTGCTGCATATCTCGTGATGATGCACAAATATCAGTAGTACCATTTATTAGTGCTGCTATTCCTGTACCAGATCCTCCTCCAGTAACTGATAGTTGTGCCTCCGGATGTTTTTTCATATACCCCTCAGTAAGAGAACTCATAAGGTGTACCATCGTATCTGAACCCTTAATTGTTATTAACTTCTTTGTGTTTTTATCTTTTTTTGAACATCCTACAAACAACATTGCCACCATTAAAAGAAAAGAAATAGTTGATTTCATATTTATTTTTTGGTTTGTTAAATACATTACTAAACTGTTTCAATAAGTTTAATTGAATATTAAGGAATTGTTAAGAAATTGTTAAGAAGAAAAGCTTGTTTTAAAAAATTAAATTCTTATTTACTCCATGAACGCTAACTGATAAAGAAATGAGAAATGATAGCTGAATAAGCGGATAGTATTAACTTTAAAAATTAAACTAAGTAATTAACATTTATATATGTTTAAAAACCATAATACAAAAACATAGTTGAATAAATTTTTATATTTTCAAAAATATATCCCTTTATTTAAAATATTTTTATTCCTAACTTATTATCACCATTCAATGATTTCTGATAATTAATACCTGAAAGAAAAAAATGAAAGAGTTTGTACATTTGCATAATCATAGTCATTATTCTTTACTTGATGCTATTTGCACTATTGATGGACTTGTTAACGCTGCAGTTGCAGACAAAATGCGTGCAGTTGCTTTAACAGATCATGGAGTAATGTTTGGTGCACTCGAGTTTTATAAAAAATGTAAATCTGCAAACATAAAACCAATAATTGGTTTTGAAGCATATGTAGTACAAGAAGGCAGTAGATTAGATAGAACGAGGAATATGATTAATATTAGTCCTACCGCTGAAGTTGTAGAAAAAGATTTAAATAAAAGTCAGATTACACAACTTTCAAGTAATTATGCTCACCTTGTACTTCTTGCAAAAAACGAAACTGGTTATAGAAATTTGATAAAACTAAATTCTATTGGTCATCTTGAAGGATATTATTATAAACCACGAATTGATCTCGAAGTACTCAACAAGTATAGAGAAGGAATAATAGCCCTATCTGCCTGTGTACATGGGGTAATTTCGTCCTATGTAGTTCTCGGAGAAATAGATTCAGCCAAGAAAATGACAGGAATATATAAAGATATCTTTGGAGACGATTTCTACCTGGAACTTCAAAACCATTTAACCATTGAAAGTGAAAAGGCTGTTTTAAAACATTTACCAAAGATTGCAAAGGATGTAGGTGTAAAACTGGTAGCCACAAATGATGTTCATTACATAAAAAAAGAACATGCAATTGCTCATAATATTTACCTACATTTAATGGCGAAAAGTAGCAAAAATATTTCTTCAAAAGAAATTCTTACCAACCTACGTTATGGCACGGATCAAATTTATTTCAAGTCACAAAAGGAAATGATTAGTTTATTTAAAGATTTCCCAGAAGCAGTAGCCTCAACAATTGAAATTACTGAGAAATGTAACCTCGAACTCGACTTAACCCGTCACTATATGCCTCGCTTCAATATTCCTGAAGGCGAAGGTTCAAAAACACTTGACGAGTATCTTGAGAAACTTGCTTTTGAGGGTCTTAAAAAACGTATCCCCAATGCAAATAAAGAGGCTGTAGATCGGTTACAATATGAATTAGAAATTATCAAGAAAATGAATTTTTCCGGATATTTCCTTATCGTTCAAGACTTTATAAATATTGCAAAGACAAGAGGAATACTTGTTGGCCCAGGTCGGGGAAGTGCTGCAGGTAGTCTTGTTTGTTATTGTCTTGGAATTACGGAAATTAATCCTTTAAAATATAATTTACTTTTCGAAAGGTTTTTAAATCCTGAAAGGATATCAATGCCAGATATTGATGTTGATTTTCAGGATGATAGGCGAGATGAAATAATTCAATATGCAAAGGAAAGATATGGGGAAAATTCTGTCGCCCAAATAATCACTTTTAACAAATTGGCAGCCAGAGGTGTTTTGAAAGATGTTGGAAGAGTTTTAAACTTTTCGTTCAACGAAATAAACGAACTTACTAAGTTAATCCCAATGTTGTTTGGAAAATTGAAACCCTTAAACGAATGTATGTCAGAAGTTCCGGAATTTAAAGCATATTTTGAAGCTGGAAGTTCAGAAGAAAAGGCAAGAAAAAATAATTTATTTTTATACTCGAGTACCCTTGAAAATTTAAATAAAAACGCTTCAATTCATGCCTCTGGTATTGTTATTGCTCCTTCAGATGTTACAGATTACGTTCCTCTTTATTTAGCTAAAAATGAAGCAAAAGAACCTGTTTATTGCACTCAATATGATATGAATCAGCTTGAAGATGCTGGTCTAATTAAAATTGATTTTTTAGGATTAAAAGAATTAAAGGTCATTAAAAGAACTCTTGATCTTGTTAATAGTAGGTATGGAACTGATCTAACTACTGATAAAATTGATCTCTCAGATAAAAAAACTTACGAGTTATTTTCTTCAGGAAATACTATTGGAATTTTTCAATTCTCAAAAAGTAATATGAGGGAATATCTTGCAAAATTAAAACCTCAAAATATTAATGACCTTGCTATGATGAATGCCCTTTATAGACCTGGTCCTATGAAACTTATACCGGATGTTATTGAAAAACGTTTTGGACGAAAACCTATAACTTATATGCATCCTAAGATGGAAGCTGCTTTAAAAGAAACGTATGGTACCATTGTTTACCAAGAACAAGTAATGCAAATTGCAAGAGAAATTGCTGGCTTTTCAATGGCTCAGGCTGACAATATGAGAAAAGCAATGGGAAAGAAAATCAAAGAAAAAATGGCTCAAGTCAAACAAGATTTTGTTAACGGAGCTATCAAAAACGGAGTAAACAAAAAACTTGCTGAAGAAATATTCCAGTTAATTCTAAGTTTTGCTGATTATGGCTTTAATAAATCACATGCTGTTGCTTACTCTGTATTGGCATTTTATACTGCATATTTAAAAGCTCATTACCCTTTAGAATTTCTGGCTGTATCTATGGACACCAGAAAAGATGATGAATCTGAATTGCAATTACTTGCAGAAGAGTGTAAAAAACTAAAAATCAAGTTACTTCCTCCAGATATTAATCAAAGTGATGTGAACTTTAAAATTATTTATGGTGAATCAAGAAACACTAACGGACAAATAGTTTACGGACTAAGTGCCCTTAAACACGTTGGTGAAAAACCCGCGATGAATATAGTTGAAGAAAGAAATAAAAACGGTCCTTATAAAAGCTTGATAGATTTTCTTTTAAGAGTCGATTTAAGTTTAGTAATTAAAAGAGTTGTAGAAAGTTTGATACTTGCTGGGGCTTTTGATAGCATTGAACCAAATAGAAAAAAATTATTTGTAAACCTAGAACAGATAATTTCTTACGTCAATAAAAATAAATCTCTTAAAGTTAAAGAAAAGCAAAACCCATTATTTACAGACGACTTTCACGTTCAGAATATACAAGTTCCTAATTTGCAAGATGTGGACGATTTTAGTGAGATTGAAAAATTTAAAAAGGAAAAAGAAATTATTGGTTTTTACCTTTCCGGTCACCCACTTGAGCCTCATCGGAATGACATTGAAAAAATTATTAATTTTACTTTTGCAGAGAAAACCCCTGTTGACGAACTTGATAAATTAGGAACAATTAGAATATGTGGTGTAATAAGTAACTTAGAAGTTAAATCTTCTAAAAAAAATAACAAGTTTGCAACATTTGATCTTATTGATCTTTACGGAACAGGTAATTGTATTGTTTTTAGTTCATTATACGAAAACAAGCAGTATTTATTAAAAAACGATAACATAGTTGTAGTAGAAGGTAGATTTACAGAAAATGGTAATAATATGAAATTAGTTGTTGAAGATATTTTTTCATTACAATCTCTAACTGAAAACAGTATATACGGAATAGTATTTGACGTTGATGAAGCACATTTAAATGAAGATTTTGTTGAAAAAATTTATTCATTATCTCTAAAATATCCTGGAAATTGTCAGGTTTTTTTCCGTATTACAAGAAATAAAATTACTGAAATATTTAAGTCTAAAGATGTTATGATAAAACCTTCACCTGAATTCTTGAATACTGCAAAACAATTAGTAGGGGAAAAAAATTTAATACTAAGAAAAAAATAAATTTTGCAATTTTATAAAAAATAAAAAGAAAGGAATAAGTAAATGCATCCAGTAGAAATTACTGACACAAATTTTACTACAGAAGTTGAAAAATCGGACATACCTGTTTTAATTGATTTTTGGGCTGTATGGTGTGGACCTTGTAGAATGATTGCGCCCATTGTTGAAGAACTCGCACAGGAATACCAAGGAAAATTAAAAGTAGGAAAGTTAGATGTCGATAACAATCCCGGCGTCCCAACCAGATTTGGAATTAGAAGTATTCCAACTTTATTGCTTTTCAAGAACGGCAACGTAGTTGAACAAATAGTTGGTGCAGTTCCAAAAGGTTATATAATAGACAAGATCAAACCCTATATATAACTTAATTACTTAAAATAGCATTTTTTAGATTGAACAAATTTAGCGAATTTGTCAGGTTCCTATTATTTTTATTAAGACACGTTTCCGACGCATTCCATCAAATTCACCATAAAAAATTTGTTCCCATGGACCAAAATCCAATTTACCTTCAGTAACTGCTACAACCACTTCACGTCCCATAATTGTACGTTTAAGATGGGCATCTGCATTATCTTCGTATACATTGTGCTCATATTGAGAATATGGTTTTTCCGGAGCAAGTTTTTCCAGCCATCGTTCGAAATCTTTATGTAAACCTCTCTCATCATCATTAATAAAAACACTTGAAGTAATATGCATTGCATTACATAATAACAAACCTTCTTTAATACCGCTTTCTTCAATACATTTTTCAACTTCCTTTGTAATATTAATAAACTCCCTTCGAGTTTTGGTTTGAAACCATAATTCCTTTCTGTAAATCTTCATATAAATTTATTTCATTTTTAATTTGTTAAATATAGTAAGTGATCATTTGTCAATAAATGAAAAAGGGTAAAAAAAATATTATAGTTCTCGGAAGCGGTTTTGCTGCCTTTAGTTTTTTAAAGAAACTTAATAAAAATTTGTTTTACGTTACTGTTGTTAGCAAAAGGAATCATTTTTTATTCACCCCTTTGTTACCACAAACAACTGTAGGAACAATTGAATTTAGAAGTATAATAGAACCTGTTCGGAATCTGCATAAAATACAATTTATTCAAGCAGAATGTAAAACCATTGATTCTGATAACAATTTTATTGTATGTGAAGATATTGATACAAAAAAAACCTTTATTTTAAATTTTGACATTCTTGTAATTGCTGTAGGTGAGGTAACTAATACATATAAAATTCCTGGTGTTTCTGAGAATGCTTTATTTCTAAAAGAACTTTCTGATGCTCGAAATATAAGAAACCGAGTAATAGATTGTTTTGAAAATGCATCATTGCCTGGACTAAGCAAAGCTGAAAAACAAAAATTCTTAACTTTTGTTGTATGTGGAGGAGGACCTACGGGGGTAGAATTTGTTGCTGAACTACATGACTTTATAGAAGATGTGAAGAAAAAATATGGAAATATCGCAAAGTTAGTTAGTATATATCTTATTGAAGCAAAAGAAAATATACTTTCATCGTTTGATGAAACTTTAAGTCGTTACACAATGAAGATTTTTAGACGTAAAAAAATTATAATTAAAACGAGTTCGTATGTTACTTCAGTAACTAATGATCAGATAATACTTAATGATTCCACTACAATTGAGTATGGGCTTTTAGTTTGGGCAACTGGTAATTCACCAACTTCTCTGATTAAAAACTCTCATTTTCAAAAAAGTGGAAATGGTAAAATACTTGTTGATAGATATCTTAGAGTAAAAAAAGATGTTTCAAAATTTTGTGATAACATTTTTGCTATTGGGGACTGCGCAACTATAGAAAACCAAGAACTACCTGCAACAGCACAGATTGCTCAACAACAAGGATATTTCCTTGCTAAATGTTTTAACAACCCAAAAGCTATAAATGAGTTCATACCTCGTAAATTTGGAATGTTAGCTTATATTGGAGATAATAAAGCTCTTGCAGATACAACTTTTTTTAAAAGCTCAGGTTTTTTAACCTTTCTATTCTGGAGGACAGTATATTTAACTAAACTTGTAAGCTTGAAAAATAAAATACTTGTTCTATTTGATTGGTTTAAAACAATTTTGTGGGGACGTGATATTAGCAATTTTTAATTACATTTATCTTCACTACTCTCTTTAGTTTAAGTATGAAAATCTTTTAATTATAATTTCTATTGAATTATAATAAAACATTTCAATTCTAATTACTAAACAATTATTCCACGAAAAGTTACAAGCTTATAAAGGAATAAATAACATTTTAGAGTTATTAAAATAGCACGGCAGTAGTTTCCTGCCGTGCTTTATAGACAAAATTTATTTCGAGTTTGCTCTTGCTGCTGCAAGCTTTGCTATTGGAACTCTGAATGGAGAACAGCTTACATAATTTAAGCCGATTTTATGACAAAAAGCAACTGAATTAGGATCTCCACCGTGTTCGCCACAGATACCTATTTTAAGATTTTTGTTTGTTGATCGACCTTTTTCAACTGCAATTTGCATTAATCTTCCAACTCCATTTTCATCAATTTCTTGGAATGGATCCACTTTTAAAATTTTAAGTTTTAGGTACTCCGGTAAAAATGCACCAATATCATCTCTTGAAAAACCAAAAGTCATTTGTGTTAAATCATTTGTACCAAATGAGAAAAATTGAGCGTATCGTGCAATTTGATCAGCTGTTAGAGCAGCACGTGGAATTTCAATCATAGTACCTACAGTAAAAGGAATTTCTTTAGCTTCGTATTTTTCAAGTACTTTTTTATAAACTTCATTTATGATCTCATATTGATGTTTCAATTCCAGATCTATACCCACTACAGGTATCATTATTTCAGGCAGAGGTTTTAAACCCTCTTTAATAAGTTCTGCTGTACCTTCAAGAATTGCTCTAACTTGCATTTCTGTAATTTCTGGATAAGTAACCCCAAGCCTTACACCTCTATGCCCCAACATTGGATTATTTTCCCTGATTTTTTCAACACGTATTTCAAATTCCTTCATATCAATCCCTATACTTTCTGCTAACTGGAGTTTGCCATTATCATCTTCAGGAATAAATTCGTGGAGGGGTGGATCAAGCGTACGAATTGTTACAGGAAACCCATTCATAGCACGTAGAGTCCCTTTGATATCCTCTTTTACGTATTGAAAGAGCTCATCGAGTGCTTGTTGCCTTTCTTTAGTATCTTCAGATAAGATCATTTTTCTAAGCAAAAATAATGGGTGCTCTGAACCTTTACCATAAAACATATGTTCAGTTCTAAATAATCCTATACCTTCAGCTCCAAATTCCAGAGCTCTTTGTGCATCTTCTGGAGTATCTGCATTCGCTCTAACTTTTAATTTCTTTACCTTATCACAAATGTTCAAGAATTCTTTAAGTATTGGGTTATTAATATCCACATCTATCATAGGTAATTTATCTTTGTAAATATAACCCTTGGTTCCATTAAGAGAGATCCAATCACCTTCTTTTAAAGTTATTCCATTAACGTGTAATGTTTTTGATTCAAGATCAACCTCCAGTTCTCCCGCACCAACAATACAACACTTACCCCATCCTCGAGCTACAAGTGCCGCGTGAGATGTCATTCCACCACGTGCAGTAAGAATAGCCTGTGCTGCTCGCATTCCTTCAATGTCTTCAGGGTTTGTTTCTTCTCGTACTAAAATAACTTGTTCATTAGCTCTTGACCATTCAACAGCATCTTTTGATGTAAATACAATTCTTCCAGTTGCACCACCTGGTCCAGCAGGTAATCCTCGGGCAAGGATTTGTGCTGTCTTTTCTGAAGATGGATCAAGAATAGGATGTAAAAGTTCATCAAGTTGTTCTGGTTTTACTCTTAAGACGGCTTCCTTCTTATCTATAAGTTTTTCATTGTACATATCAACTGCCATGCGAACTGCTGCAGTTCCATTCCTTTTTCCAACACGACACTGAAGCATATAAAGAACACCTTCTTGAATAGTAAATTCTATATCCATCATATCGCGATAGTGTCTCTCAAGTCTATGTCGAATTTTATCAAGTTGTTTATAGACTGTTGGCATCGCAATTTCCAAAGACGGAAGATTTTTGTTATGCTCTCCTTTGCCTTGCTCATTTAAAGGGTTGGGTGTTCTAATACCTGCAACAACATCTTCCCCTTGAGCGTTCGGTAACCATTCTCCATAAAATAAATTTTCACCAGTAGCAGGGTTACGAGTAAAAGCAACACCAGTTGCAGAATTTTCTCCCATATTACCAAATACCATAGACTGAACATTAACAGCAGTTCCCCACTCATTAGGTATCCCTTCTATTTTTCTATAAGCAACTGCCCTTTTACCATTCCAACTTTGAAAAACTGCACCAATAGCTCCCCAAAGTTGTTCCATTGGGTCTTCTGGAAATTGTTTTCCTAACACTTGGAAAACTTTTTCTTTATAAATTTCAACAAGTTTTTTTAAATCTTCTGCTGTTAAATCAGTGTCAGTTTTATAGCCTTTTTCTTCTTTAATTTTTTGGAGTTCCCGTTCAAGTTGTTGCCTAATTCCTTGTCCTTCAAGAGGTTCTATTCCTGCTGCTTTTTCCATAACTACATCTGAATACATTTGAATTAATCTTCTCTGCGAGTCATATACAAAGCGAGGATTGTTTGTTTTTTTAATAAGTCCCTCTCGTGTTTCGTCGTTTAGCCCTACATTAAGTACTGTTTCCATCATTCCAGGCATAGAACTTCTTGCACCAGAACGAACTGAGACAAGCAATGGATTTTCCTTATCTCCAAACTTCGCTCCCATTTGCTTCTCAACCCTTTTAAGTGCAGTTAGAACCTGAGATTTTAACTCTCTGGGATATTTCCCTTTATTTTTGTAGTATACAGTACACACTTCTGTTGTAATTGTAAAACCGGCTGGTACGGGTAATCCAAGATTTACCATCTCAGCAAGGTTTGCACCTTTACCTCCTAATAGCTCTTTCATATGAGCTTTACCTTCTGCTTTTTTACCCCCAAAATAATAAACATATTTTTTTCCCATTTTTTGCCTATATTGATTTAGTTAAAAGTTAACCTTTAATTTAATTATTTTAATTTTATGAAAATATCTAATTTTTAGTATCATTAATAATCTTAAAATAAAAAAGGGAGCTACTATTTTGATAGCTCCCTTCTTAGTATTTAAATAATAACTAAAATTATTGCTTGGTTTCTTCTTTAGGTGGGTTTAAAATCTTATTTATCTCATCAATGTAAGGAGTCAATTTATCTTTAAATTTTGAATTTATTTCAAGAGCTTTGTTAAAATCTATCAGGGCTTCGCTGAAAAGTTTTTGCTTATAGTATGTAAAGCCCCTGTTATAATAAGCTCTTGCATTTCCAGGATCAAGTTCTATAACCTTGTTAAAATCTGCAAGTGCTTTATCAAGCTGATTGTTTAAATAATAGACGTAACCACGATTATTATAAGCATCAACAAACTCAGCATTATTCTCAATTGCTTTTGTAAAATCAGTTATAGCAAGAGAATCTTTTTGCTGATAATAATATACTAATCCCCTTTCATTATATGCATTATAATATGAAGGTTCAATTTCAATTGCCTTTGTAAAACTATTAATAGCTTCATCATACTTTTCTTGTTGTGAAAAACTCAAACCACGATAATAATATGCTTTAATATCTTCAGGATTTAATTCGATTGCTTTATTAAAATCATTCGTTGCTTTTTCGTAATTTTTTAATTTAAGATATGCTATTCCACGGTTTGTATATGCTCCTGGTTCATTAGGCCTTAGTTCGATACCTTTAGTAAAATTTTCAATTGCTTTCTCAACATTTCCTTGACTTAGTTCACTAATCCCTTGCTGAAAATATGTATCTGCTGTTTGGGTTATTCCACTTTTAAAAAAGATAAAAACTAAAAATATCAAAATTACTAATTTTCTCATAGATTCTAATTTCTTTAATTTTATTAAAGTGTTTAATATAATCTATTTCTTTTACATAATAAATACCTTTTAGAGTTTTAATATTCGTAAACCAACTCCAGTTAAAGTCAAAGTTAAGGCAAACTTTAATATTCATTATAATCTCTGAGAATGAGAACTTTTAAGTCTATATTTAATAAATTTGGTAAGTCTATTTAAAAAAATAATACAAATTTGCTCTTTAAAGGTTGTTTAATAACTAATAATCTTCTCTAATAACCATTAAAATCAAATGCTGTGGAACAATAAAATATTTTTCATCTTCATAAACGACTTCTACGGCTCCCTTCTGCAAAAAAAGAGCAAGATCCCCCTCTTTTACCTGTAATGGAATATATTTTACCTCCTCTTCAATACCTTTCCAGAGTTCATCAAAATTATCGCTATAATGTGGAATTGGATAACCCGGACCTACTTTCATAACATAACCACTTTGAACAACTTCTTTTTCTTGGATACCTGGGGGTAAATACAATCCCGTTTTTGTACGATCGTCAAATGTTTTAGGTTTAATTAGTACCCTATCGCCTACAACAATAATTTTATCAAGTTTATTATTAGACATATTCTGTATTTACTTTATTTTATATAGCGAAAATCTTCAAAAGGCTTTACCCTCAAAAGAAATTCGTAAATAAGCTTAATAACCATTTCTACATCCTGTGTATGTGCCATTTCAACAGTTGTATGCATATATTTTAATGGAATTGATACGAGTGCTGAAGGTACACCCATACCAGAATATGCTATGGCATCAGTATCTGTACCTGTACTTGATGATACTGCATTACGTTGAAATTTTATTTTCGTTTTTTCTGCTGTATTAATTAAAAGCTTCAAAACATTTCTTTGCACTGATGGTCCATAAGTTAAAACTGGTCCTTTTCCACACTTAATATCTCCTTCGATTTTTTTTTCATACATAGGTGAATATGTATCATGGCAAACATCAGTAACTAATGCTAAATTTGGATTAATTCTATTAGAAATCATTTGAGCACCTCGCAAACCTATTTCTTCTTGTACTGAGTTTACAATATACAGACCAAATTTTAAATTTTTTTTGTTTTCTTTCAATAGCCTAACTACCTCAGCAATCACAAAACCTCCAAGTCGATTGTCAAGGGCTCTACCGACTATGTATTTATCATTTAATACAAACATATCATCATCATAAGTTACAACACACCCAGTATGAATTCCAAGATTTTCAACTTCTTTCCGCGATTCACATCCACAATCAAGAAAAATGTTTTTCAATGATGGTGGTTCTTCCTTTTGCCTATCCCTAATATGAATTGCGGGCCAACCAAAAACTGCTTTAACAATTCCATTTTCTGTATGAATATTAACTCGCTTAGAGGGTGCTATTTGATGATCTGCACCACCATTTCTTTTTAGATAAATATAGCCCTCTTCAGTTATATAATTTACAAACCATGATACCTCATCAGCATGAGCTTCTATGATGACTTTATAATCAGATTTAGGATTTACAACCCCAACAACAGTACCATATATATCACTAATGTAATCATCAATATATGGTTTTATATATTCTAACCACAGTTTTTGGCCTGAGTCTTCAAATCCTGTAGGAGACGGGTTGTTTAAATATTTAGTTAAAAATTCAAAACTTTTTTTTCTCATAATCCTCTATTTAATTATTGACACAAAAATTTTGCAAATTCTTCTTTACTAATATTCCCAAAATAGAAAGCCAAATTTACATTTTCTAATGTTCTTAAAATATCAGCCTCTTCATATTTTATACCTATCAAAAGCTTTTCAATGTCTGCTTCATCACCTTGTCCTAAAAAATCCCCATACAATTTTATGTTTTGAATAACTCCATCTTTAACTTCAACTCTTGCATCTATTTGACCAAAATCATAACGATGAACTTTTTGAACATTAAACTCAGGAGAACGACCAAAATTCCATTCCCAACTTCGATATTTTCTATTTGACAATTTATAAACATCTTCCCATTGTTCTTTATTAAGATTTAATATTTGTGGCTCACCCTTAAAAATATGTTTAATTAAAATAGATTTGAACTCCTCTATATTCATAGGGCTATGCAAAAATTCTTTGATATTTGCAACTCTGCTTTTTATTGATTTAATCCCTTTACTTTCTATTTTATCCAACTTTACATTTAAAGCTTGAACAACATCATCTAGGTTTGAATCAAACAATAAAGTCCCATGTGAAAACATAGCATTCAAATTAGTAAATTGTGCATTTCCGGAAATTTTTCGCCCATCAACAACTATGTCATTTCGACCTGTTGTTTCAGCAGGAATACCTAAAGAATGTAATGCTTCAACAACTGGTTGAGTAAATTTTTTAAAATTGTTTATGTTATCATCGCTATGACGTGTAATAAAGCTAAAGTTTAAATTCCCATAGTCATGATAAACTGCTCCGCCACCTGATATTCTTCTTACTACTTGTATGTTTTTTTCTCGCACGTAGGTATAATTTATTTCTTCAATCGTACATTGATGTTTACCAATAATTATTGATGGGCTATTTATATAAAACAAAACATAATCTTCAACGCTTGTATCAAGATTTCTAACACAGTATTCTTCAAGCGCAAGATTTAGAGTTGCATCTGTAATGTTATTGTTATCAACAAGTATCATTTTATTCTAATTTTGAAAAATTTTTCTTCTAAAATGGCAATAAGGTGAAGAACTTTTTTTATAATAATATTTTTGGTGATATTCTTCTGCCTCCCAAAAATGTGTTGCTTTAGTAACTTTCGTTGCAACATTATACCCCATACTTTTCAATTGGTTTATTATTTCCTCAGCTTTAGTTTTTTGCTCATCTGTTAAATAGAAAATTTCTGTACGGTATTGCTCTCCAATATCTGGTCCCTGTCTGTTGACTTGAGTAAAATCATGTATTTCAAAAAACAATTTCAATAATTCATCATAACTTATCTGTTCTGGATTAAAAACAATCTCAACTGCTTCAGCATGTCCTGTGTTTCCAGAACAAACATCCTCATAAGTTGGTTTTTCAAAATAACCACCTATATACCCTACAGTGGTCTTTAATACACCGGGTAAATTCTGAAAGTAATATTCAACCCCCCAGAAACACCCTCCAGCAAAAATTGCTCTTTCTTGATTTCCAATAATGTTATCAGGAATAAAATCTAACGAAATAGAATTTACACAATGCCTTGTGTTCTTATTTGTAAATTGTTCACCATAAAAAACATGACCTAAATGAGCTCCACAATTAAAACACACAATTTCTGTTCTAATCCCATCCGGATCTGGAATCTTCTTTACAGAACTAGGTATTTCTTCATCAAAGCTTGGCCAACCACATCCAGAATCAAATTTTGCATCTGACTTATAAAGTGGTGAACCACATCGTTTGCAAACATAAGTTCCCTTCTCAAAATGATGATAAAAGACCCCACTAAAAGGAGGTTCTGTTCCTTTATGTATAATAACTTTTTCTTCTTCAGGAGTTAATTTTCTATATTTCATTTCTTTTTGAATTTTTACGCAAGAAAATGCAAAAAAACTTAATAAAACAAGGAAAATTAGCTGTTTTGTTTCGTTCATTTAGAAATACATCTACATTTTTCAACATACAAAACATTCATAAAGTTTATATACATAAATATATAAAGTTTACAATCTCTATTTAAGGAAATAAAATTTGGTCCTTCTTTCTTTAATAATATCATTGCCAGAATCTACTTTTTTAATTAAAGCTTCATCTGGATTAATTTCAACAATACGCACTTCCTCTCTTGATCTGGTTCCAACTGCTAAATAATTTCCCCTTGGATCTAATATTACACTACCTCCAGTAAAAGTAAGTTTTTTGTTTCTTCTGGTTTCTATTCCTACTCTATTTGCGGTAATAATAAAAACTCTGTTTTCAACCGCCCGTGCAAACATAGCTTTTTGACAATAAGGCATCACAAGATTTGAAGGGTGACAAATAATTTGTGCACCTTTGAGAGCAAGGGTACGTGCAGCTTCTGGAAAAATCCAGTCAAAACATATCATTAGCCCAATTTTAACAGTACCAAAAGTCCCTTTGATAGTATGGATTGTAAATGGTATGTTCCCTTTAGAAAACCATTTTGATTCTTCTGCAAAAAGATGAACTTTTCTATATACAAAAATATCTTTATTTGGACAAACTAAAACTGCTGAATTGTAAAAATTTATCCTTCTCCCCCTTTTATACTTTTCACAAAAACCTGCAACAATATAAGACTCGCTTTCACAAGCTACATTCAATAACATTTGTGAGAACTTTCCTTCTCCAACTTCTTCAGAAAGACTTTCCACCTCATTAGTGCTTGTAAATAAATAACCTGAATTAGATAGCTCGGGAATAACAATTAAATCAAATTTTTTCCGTTTTAATAATTTTTTTATTCTTGTAACATTACTTTTAATATTACCAAACTCAGGTTTAAATTGTAAAAATCCAATTTTCATTTCACCCTTATTATAACTCTATAAAAGATTACTTGCTAATTCAGCTAAAGCAGAACGTTCGCCTTTCTCAAGATTAACGTGAGCATACAATTTCTGACCCTTGAAATGATCAATTAGGTACGATAATCCATTTGACTGAGAATCAAGATAAGGATGATCAATTTGATAAATGTCTCCGGTAAATACAATTTTTGTACCTTCACCAACTCGTGTAATAATAGTTTTTATCTCGTGAGGGGTAAGATTCTGTGCTTCATCAACAATAAAATAAATACGTTGCAAACTTCTTCCCCTAATATAGCTAAGTGGTTCTACAATTAGTTTTTCATCTTTAACAAAAGAATTAATAGCCGTATACATTTTATCTGTTTCGTTAAACTGATCTTGTATAACTTTCAAATTATCCCATATTGGTTGCATATATGGTGCTAATTTGCTTTCAACATCACCTGGTAAAAAACCTATATCTTTGTTACTTAATGGAATAACAGGACGTGCCACATATATTTGTCTATAATATTTTCTAACCTGTAGGGCAGAAGCAAGAGCTAATAAAGTTTTACCTGTGCCTGCTTTACCTGTTATTGTCACAAGAGGTATCTCTAAGTTTGTAAGGGCATTCACAGCAAAGGTTTGTTCTGAGTTTTTAGGTTTAATTCCATAAACAGAGCTTTTTTCAATTCGGTGGAAAAACATTTTTTCTTTATCTAAATAAGCAAGAACAGAACGAAAGTTGTTTCTAAGCACATAGAATTTATTCGGATGTTGTTCACCTTTATCTTTTTTCAAACCTTTATTAGCAGGGATGTAATAAGGAGGATCAAATATTTTTGATAGTTCTGTATCATTAAAGTCCTCTATTAGTCCTTTACCACTGTATAATTCTTCTATGTTAGTAACTCTGTCTGTTGTGTAATCTTCTGCAACAATCCCAAGAGCTTTGGCTTTCATTCGTAAATTAACATCTTTTGAGACAAGTATCACAATTCGTTTATTAGCAAGCTCTTTTTGAATATCAAGTGTAGTACTTAAAATCCGATGATCATGATTGTCTTCCCTAAAAATTGTCTTTATTTCCTCGTTTAACCCTCTGAAAATGGCGATCTTAACTCTTCCTTTACCTTTACCTAATTTTACCCCTCCGTTGAAAAGTGCTGCACCTGTTAAGGAGTCCAAAGTTCTTGCAAACTCTCGTGCATTCAAATTTATTACCTGACTGCCTCTTTTGAAGTGATCAAGTTCCTCAATTACTGTAATTGGAATTATAATATCGTTTTCTTTAAAATTGTGTATGCAGCTTGAGTCGTGTAAGATTACATTTGTATCTAAAACAAATGTTTTTAGAGTTTTATTTTTTGACATACAAATACTTACTTACTTTTTATATTTGATCTTATAAGTTAAAAGCTTTTTTGAGTCTTTCAACAATTTTATTGGAAACAATCTTTGTTAGTTCATTCGGTTTATCTCTCAAAATTGCTTTAATATTTTCTACTGAGTTAAACATTGTTAATAGTTTTTTAGCTGTTTTTTCTCCAATTCCATCTATGTTTGTAAGTTCTGTTTGTAGAGTTCTTTTTTCTCTTAATTTTTTGTGGTATTCAATAGCAAATCTATGTGCTTCGTTCCTTAATCTTTGTAATAAATGCAAAGCAGGAGAGCTTTTAGAAAGAGTAAAAGGTATTGATTCATTTGGGAAATAAATTTCTTCCAATTTCTTAGCAAGTCCGATTACAGAAATTTTTTGTTTTGCTTTTTGTGAAACATTAGTATTTTTGGGCAATAAGTCTCTTTTGTCAATCCCATATCCCAGAGATTCAATCACCCTAACTGCTATCGACAATTGACCCTTGCCTCCATCTATTACAACAAGATTTGGTAAAGGATCTTCCTTGATTTCTGCTTTACTAAAACGTCTATTAATTACTTCTCTGATTGAAGTATAATCATCTGGTTCTCCAACTCTATTAGAAATCGAAGTTAGTTTGTACCTTCTATAATAACTTTTCTTTGGTTTTCCATTAATAAAAACAACCCTTGAAGCAACTGTATCAGTACCCTGGATATGTGACACATCATAACACTCTATTCTTACAGGAAGCAGACTTAAATTGAGTTCTTTCTTAAGAGACTGCAAAGCAGGTGGTGCTGCATTTCTTTTTAACTTAGCCACTTTTAATTCACTAAGTGCAAAGTCTGCATTAGTTTTTACCATTGATACTAATTTAGCTTTATCACCTACTTTAGGAACCGAAATTTTTACCGTTGAATGCTTTCTACTTTCAAGCCAATTTTTAATAACCTCTAAATCGCTTTGGTTATCTGGAAGTAAGATCTCATCTGGGATATAATCTGTATTTGTGTAATAACTTGTTAAAAATGTTTCAAGAATTTCATCTTCGTTTTTTTCGAAAACATTAGTAAGATAATACTGACTTTTACCAATTACTTTGCCATCTCTAACTTTAAGAACTACTCCACAGGCATCATTTTCTTCAATTGCAATTGCAAAAATATCTTTATCTATATCATCTTCAGTCACAATTTTCTGTTTAGATGAATAAACTTTTATAGCTTCAATTTTGTCTCTTATTTTCGCAGCTTTTTCAAATTGCATTTCCCTTGCAAAATACTCCATTTCTTCTGTAAGACTTTTAATCAGAAAATTAGTTTTACCTTGTAAAAGATTAGCTACTTGTTCAATTGTCTTGTTATATTCTTCCTCTGAAATTAACCCTTCACAAGGTCCGCTACACTTTTGAATATGATAATCAAGACAAACTTTAAATTTCTTTTTTTCTATATTTTCCTTTGTTAAATTCAAACTGCAAGAACGAATCATAAAAATATTTCTTACTACACGAAGAGCATACCTCATCGCTTTAACATCTGTGTAAGGACCATAATAACGGGAACCATCCATTTTCTTTTTACGTGTAGGAAAAATTCGAGGAAACGGTTCATTTGTTATAACAATGTAAGGAAAGCTTTTATCATCTTTAAGATTTACATTATACTTAGGCTTGTATTGTTTAATAAGATTTAATTCTAAAATAAGTGCCTCAACTTCATTGTCTGTTTTGATAACATCAAAATCAGATATTTTTGAAATCATTGAAGAAATTCTAAAAGAAGAATTCGAAGATTGGAAATACTGCCTTACTCTATTTTTTAGAGATTTTGCTTTTCCAATATAAATTATTCTACCTTCTTTGTCTTTAAATTCATACACACCAGGAGAATCGGGTAAATTTTTTAACTTAACCCGCAATCTATTTGGTATCTCCATACAATTGTCTTCTCTCTTTATTTCTCAAGCAATTATTTATGGTAATATTTTGTCTTTAAACTATTTCTGTACTTGAGAAATTTCAATTAATACACCAGCAGTTGACTTTGGATGTAGAAAAGCAATAAGTTTATTATCAGCACCTACTTTTGGTTCTTCGTTAATAAGGTGAATTCCTTCTTTCTTATATTGTGATAATGCCTCAATGATATTTGTAACTTCGAAAGAACAGTGTTGAATTCCCTCACCTCGTTTTTCAATATGTTTACTGATAGGGGAATCAGGACTTGTTCCTTCGAGCAGTTCTATTTCACAATTTTCAATTCTCAATTTTTGCACCTTGACTTTTTGTTCTGGTATATATTCTATAGCAGAAGCTTTTACACCAAATATCATTTCAAAAATGGGAACACTTTCTTCAAGAGATTTAACAGCTATTCCAATATGATCTAATTTCATAATTTAAATAATTGTTTTAAATAAATTGATCTAAACCTTTCCTTTTTAAATAATCTACTATTTCTTTAACATTTTGTGATTCTCCTCTCTTACAAACAAGCAAGCCATTATCTGTATCTATTATTAAAAGGTCTTCTACTCCATAAGTAGCAGTAATTCTTTGATCGTTTATAATTAAACAATTTTTCGTATTTAAAGTTACCGTCCTTCCAATCTTTACATTTCCATGTCTATCCTTGTTTTTTAACTTATAAATTTCATCCCAAGAACCTACATCACTCCAATCAAAGTGACTTTTGATTGTATAAACTTTTGAGGATTTCTCCATAACACCATAGTCAATAGAGATGCCTTTAATTTTGGAATAGGCAAGTTCTAATTTTTTTTCAAAGTCCCCAGAATGTAAATGACCTTCCAATTCAATTAAACCGTTATATATTTCTGGTAAGTTTTCCTTGAGCTCCATCATCATAGTATCAACCCGAAATATAAACATCCCACTGTTCCATAAAAAATCTCCACTTTCAAGGAAAGCTCTTGCTGTTTCAATATTTGGCTTTTCAGCAAAAGTTTTAACTTTATATACTATATCTTTACTGTTACCAAATTTAATTTCATACTGATGTTCTTCATCAAACTGAATATAACCATATCCAGTATCTGGTCGGGTTGGATGAATTCCAAGTGTTACTATCCCACCATTTTGATGTACAAAATTAAGTCCAAGCTGTACAATATTCTGGAACTCACTTACATCTTTTATTATATGATCTGATGGCACAACCAAAACATTTGCTGTTTGGTTAAATTGTTGTATATACATACATGCCAGTCCAATACAAGGCGCTGTATTTCTACCAAAAGGTTCACATATAACATTCTCTTCAGGAAGATTAGGTAGATGTTTTTTGACTAAGTTCTTATATTGAATATTTGTCACAACAAATATTTCCGTTGGTTTAAATATTCCAACAAGACGGTTGTATGTTTTTCTTATCATTGATTCTCGATCATCTTCAATTGCCAAAAATTGTTTTGGTAATTTTGATGTACCCTTAGGCCAAAATCTTTGGCCTATACCCCCAGCCATAATAATTGCATAATTATTTTGTGTCATTGTTCTCAAATATTTTTGTTGGATTATTAAGATATTTTATGAAAAGATCTAAATCCTCTATTCTTTTATTAAGATATAAAGATTTAAAGTTATAAATTATATACTTTAGAACCTCTACAACTTCCTTTTCAAATGGATTTATTCTATAATTCTGAATAAATTTAATAAAGATATATGTCGCTTCTGCTAAGCGAGCAATATCTATTTGATTAATTTGTTTAGCTTCTTCAACTATTTCCTTAAGTTGAGGAAATATTTTCGACAAGCTTGTAAGTGCTTCGTAAATTTTGTACTTGCTTTCGATTTTTTCTATAGAATCAAAAACATTTTTTATATATAAAATGTTCTCTCTAATTTTTAAATAGCTTTCTTTTTCACTATAATTTACTTCCGGTTGTTGTAATTCGAAAGAGCCTTCTGTTACTTCCGGTTTTACTTTTGCTGTTTCTTGTTGTATATCCTTTAGATGTGAGATTTTATTTTTAAAGTTTTCAATGTATGTTATAATGTTTTCAAAATTTTTTAAATCTTCTCCTTTAATAAGCGCTTCTACTAAATCCAGAAACCTAACAAATATTCTAAGGTCATTATCATCTAATTGTTTGAAAAACCCAAGTTGGTAATAGATAAAGTAATCTTTAATTATAGAATAAAGAGAGGGTATTAATTCAAAAGTCATTTGTAATGAGTAGGATTCAATTTCTTCAGCATTTTTAATTATATTATTAATAACATCTTCGTTTTCTCTTTCATATACTTCAGTAAGTAAGTAATTAAAAGAATTTCTTATTTTTTCGTTTCTATTTGTTACCTTTTCTTCAAATTCTATATACAAAGTATTAATTTCTTCAACTCTATCTGCAGGTTCAGCAATTTTTACTTTTTCAGATACTTTCCCTTCAAAAAGCATTGGTTCTGTTTCTTTTACTTCCTCCTCGATTTTGGTTTCTGGTTGAGTATAATTAATATTTTCTTCATTTATATTTAGTACATTTGTTTTCTCTACTAACTCATTTTTTTCCTCTATTTCAACAATACTTTCTGTTTTCGGCTCTTCACTCTCCTTCTCTTCTTCAGGTAGTGTAAAAACAATCTCATCACTTATTATATCTTCATCTTTTATAAGTTCAAGTTCCAACTTATCACTATAACTTACTTCTGTAAATTCTCTATCAATTTTATCAACTTCTTCGAATGATTTAAATTGATCTGGTACCTTAATACTTATATTTTCTTTATGAGTTTCTTCTTTTACTTTAGAAATCTCTTTATCCAGTTTAAAAAAATTTATTATCTCTCTTATTAAGTATTGCTTATCTGTTAATACATTATTAATAAATGTATCATATTTTATTAAACCCATATCAAGTTTTTTTAAAACAAACAATAAGTACCCAGAAACTTTTTCCAGTCCTTCTATTTTGCTAATAATTAATATTTTTTTAAATACATCATCATAATCAGAAAAATTATCAATTAATATTTGCTTCAATGCATATACATTAGCACTCTCTGGATACCGACTTATAATTTCATCATATACATTAAAAAGCAAAAATCTAATATAGTTATATTTTATTGTAGTAGCCAACATTTTGTAAATTTAGTCAATCCGCATATAAAAATATACAGCAATTTATCTTAATATTCATACTAATAGAAAACCGATTTTCTTAAATGTATAAGAATACAAAAACGCTTGACTATAAAAAATACTTTTATTAATATTACTTAAGATTAAGTTTCCTTCTTATTTTGTTAATAACATGTTAATAACTTTTTGTAAAATTTTTTACTATTACTATTTTTCAAAAACATCTATAACGTTTTTAACAAAGCTTGTTAATAAACTAATGTTTTGCTTTTCATTTTATTGTTTTTATAGTAGTTTATGTTTTGACGTTGCTGTTAGTAACTTGTATCATTTTTAATATATTCTTTCTAAAGCTTAAAGTTTTGCTTCAACTAATTTAAATAAACAAAATTGTTTTGTTAATATCTAAATTTTTTTAAAACGTGATAAAACACTCAACTGCGCTTGAACAGACTTTGGCTCCAACAAATATTGAAGATTTAAAAGCCACTGAAGTTTGGAATAAATTTTTAGAACTTCTAAAACTTACCCTTAAAGAAAGTGAGATTAAAACTTGGTTTTCAGTTATTAAACCTAAATCGTTTCATAATGGAGAACTTACTATTTTAGTTCCAAGTGAAGATTATTACGGCATGATTGAAAGGAGGTTTAATAAACAAATATCTAACATTATTGAAAGTGGTTTACTTGGTCCCAGTGGGAAACTTAAATATGAGATAGTACAGGAAAGTTTATTTACACCTCAAGAACAAGAGTTGACCCATACAAATGCATCTATCCTTCACAAAAATGGTTTAGCTTCTCATAAAAACGTTTCCGTTAGAGTAGAAGAAAGGAATAATTTTGAATCAAACTTATTCAAAAGATTCACTTTTGAGACCTTTGTTAAAGGAGAAAGTAATGAATATGCTTATTCAACAGCAGTTGCAATTTCAAATAATCCAGGAAAATTATATAATCCTTATTTTGTTTTTGGTGCCGTTGGTCTTGGGAAAACACATTTAATTCAAGCTATCGGAAATGAAATTATTAAAAAGTTTCCAAATAAAAAAGTTTTTTACACAACTACACCAGATTTTACAACACAGATAACTACAGGAATATACAGAAATACAATCAAAGAAGTTGATTTGTTTTATAAATCTTTAGATGTTCTTATTTTAGATGATATTCAAAATCTTGAAGGAAAACCAGGTATACAAAATTTTGTCTATCAAATATTCAATACTCTTTATAATAACAATAAACATTTAATTTTTTCAAGTGATAAACCTATTACTCATGTAAAGAATCTCGAGGAAAGATTAATTTCAAGATTCCAATGGGGAATTACAGTTGATATACAACCACCTGATTGGGAAATGCGGGTTGCAATTATCAAAAGAAAACTTGAAGAATTTGAAGTTCAAGTACCTGAAGATATTATACATTTTATTGCTACAAACGTAAAAGGTAGTATTAGGCCTTTAGAAGGATGTATTGTTGGTATTATTTCAGAAAGTACTTTTATGAATAATGGAGAGGTAACTTTAGAAATTGCTGAAAAAGTAGTAAGAAGGGTTGTAGGCGATGCCACACGTCAGAATCATCCTTCTATAGAAGATATTATTCAAGCTGTTGCAAAACACTTCGAAGTCTCTGAAAACCAAATACTATCAAGAAAAAGAACAAAACAAATTGCATTATCAAGACAGATTGCAATGTATTTATCAAAAGAGTTAACCAATTTAACTTTAGAATCTATTGGTTTAAATTTTGGAGGAAAAGATCATGCAACTGTTTTATATGCGTACAACTCTATTAAAAAATTACTTCTAACCGACAAAGATCTTGCTAAGACTATTTCAGAGATAAAAGCAAATTTAACTAATCAATAATTAATTTTGTTTGTTAGTTCTTTGTTAGTTCTCGTTTAATTACTTTTACTTGTTAACAATATAACTCAAAAATAAGTTTTGTTTTCTTTAACTTTTTCAAATTATTAACAATGTTATTCTTTATAGACCTCTCAAAGTGTTCTCATTTTGTGTTTTTTTCAATTATTAACACAATTAACAATGTTAATGCTATTAATATATATTTAGATAAATAATAATGATAGAAAGATTATATATAAAAAATTATCTCTACATAAAGGAAGTTACAATAGAATTTGATAAAAACTTAAATGTTTTAACTGGAGAAACAGGAGCAGGAAAAACACTAATACTTGATGCTATAAGTTTACTCTTTGGAGAAAGAGCCGATTATTCTATTGTAAAAAACGAGCAAGAAAAGCTTGTTGTTGAAGGAGTCTTTAACATTAAAAATGTTTTAGAAGCTAAAGAATTTTTAAAAACAAAATTATTTACAAACGAAGAAAATGCTGATTATTTAATTGTAAGAAAGGAATTAAGTAAAAAAGGAATCAGCCGAAATTTTATAAATGATATTCCTGCATCGATAAGTGATCTTAAAGAATTAGGTGATATAATGGTGGATATACATTCACAAAACGAACATCAGAGTCTTTTAAAGAAAGAAATACACTTAAAAATTTTAGATGAATATAGTGACTTAACAGATGAAGTTTCAAAATTTAGTAAAAGTTTTGAAACTTATCAGAGTAAAGTAGAAAAGTACCAACAAATAAGTTGTAAAAAGAAAGAACTTGAGGAAAAAAAGGACTTTTTAAAGTACCAGTTAAACGAAATACTTAGTGCAAATTTACAAAAAGATGAAGATCTAAAACTTGAAGAAGAATTAAAAAAACTCGAAAATTTTGAAGATATTATCATAGCAGTAAAAAAAATTAATGATCTTTTATATTCAGGAGACCAGAGTGCCTTTGTACAAATTTCAACGGCAATGAAAGAAATGAGGAAAATTGTTCCCTTTGATTCTGAAATAGATGTTAAAACCCAAGAAATAGAAACAGTATATGAAATAATTAAGGAGATTGGTTCCTTTTTTAATGTTTATAAAGAAAACTTAAGTTTTGAACCTGAAAAAATTGAATCTATCAGAGAAAGATTAAGTAAAATTAATTTTTTAAAAAAGAAATATAAAAGCAGTATAAGTGAACTATTATTAAAAGCAGAGGAACTTGAAAAAGAACTATCATTTCTTGAGAATTTTGATTTTGAAATAGAGCAATTAGAGAAAGAACTAAGACATCACAAAGAATTGTTAATAATAGATGCAGAAAAGATAAGTGAAAAAAGAAAAAAATCTGCTAAGAAACTTTCTAAAGATGTAACTACTTATTTTAAAGAAGTTGGTTTGGAAAATGCTGACTTTACCGTAATGTTTACAAATTACTTTATAGAAGAAAATTCTCCATATACATATAACAAAGATAATAAAACAAATATAAAGATTAGGAAAGATGGAGTAGATAATATTGAGTTCTTTGTAAGATTAAATCAAGGAAGTGAATACCTACCACTAAAAAAAACAGCATCGGGTGGTGAAATATCAAGAATAATGCTCTCTATAAAAGCTGCTGTTGCAGGAAAAGGTGGCGTTCCAATTTTAGTATTTGATGAGGTTGATACAGGAATAAGTGGAAGAATAGCTTCAAAGGTTGGAAAAGTTTTAAAAACCCTTTCAACATATCACCAAATTATAGCCATTACTCACTTACCTCAAATAGCTGCGCAAAGCTCTAACCATTTTAATGTTATAAAAGTCGTCCAAAAGAATGAAACTGTAATATTGGTAAAACAACTAAATGATGAAGAAAAAGTTTTTGAAATTGCGAAAATGATTAGTGGACAAAAAGTTACAGAATCTGCAATAAATAGTGCTCGAGAATTAATTGGGAAAATTAATTAAAAATTTAAAGCATCAAAAAAAAACAAGTACGCAAATAAATTGAATTTAAAACTGCGTACTTGTTAATTACTTAGGGGGAAAAGAAAACATTATTACTTCCTCTACCTACCGTTTTATATATACGGCATTTAAAGAACAAATTCATATTTTTATAAGCAAAAATTGTGCCTATATAGAAATCTCGAAAATTAAAAAAATTTCAATATTTAATATATTATGATGTACAATAATGATACAAAAAAATCAAAATGAGACGGTAAAATTTTATCCTCTCATATAAATAAGAATAGCTGCTATATCAGCTGGAGTGATACCCGCAATTCTGGAGGCTTGCCCAATTGAACGTGGTTTTATTTTTAGTAATTTATCTCGGGCTTCTAAAGAGAGAGATTTAACGTTTTCATATTTAAAATCAGGAGGTATTTGAATGTTTTCATTTTTGATGAAGTGATCAATTTGTTCTTGTTGTCTTTTTATATAACCTTCATATTTTAATTCAATTTCTATTTGTTGGATCACATCATTTCGTAATGTTAACTGTTGGAGAAATATATTATCTTTATATAATTCAGTAAATGTTAATAAATCTTTTAAAAATATATTATTCCTTTTTATAATATTTGATAAAAATTCATGTTGATTAATAACAGAAGAATTACTAAATTTAAGAAAATCATTTATTTGATTTGGAGATATTGTTGTGGTTTTAAAATATTTAAGCCCTTCTTGAATAAGAGCTTTTTTTTCTTTAAGTAATTTATATTGTTGTTCTCCTATAAGTCCCAAATGATATCCCTTTTCCATTAATCTTAAATCAGCATTATCCTGTCTTAAAAGTAATCTGTATTCAGCGGAAGATGTAAACATTCTATAAGGCTCAAGAGGACATTTATTAATAAGGTCATCTATTAATACTCCTATATAAGCTTCATTACGTTTTAGAATTAACGGCTCTTCATTTCTCAGCTTTAAAACAGAATTAATACCGGCAATAATTCCTTGAGCAGCTGCTTCTTCATATCCAGAAGTTCCATTAATTTGTCCGGCAAAATAAAGGTTTTCGACAATCTTTGTTTCAAGTGTAGGTAAAATTTGATGTGTAGGGAAAAAATCATACTCAACTGCATAACCAGGACGAGTCATTTCAACTGACTCTAAACCCGGAATTGTATGTGCTGCTTTAAGTTGTACTTCTGCAGGTAAACTGGAAGAAAAACCATTCATATATATTGTTTCTCCAACTAAAGTTTCAGGTTCTAAGAAAATCTGATGCCTTTCTTTGTCTGAAAAGCGAGAGATTTTATCCTCAATTGAAGGACAATATCGTGGTCCGACTCCTTTAATAACTCCTGTTAAAAGTGGTGAATCGGCAAAACCTGTCCTTAATATCCTATGGGTTTCATCGTTAGTATATGTAAGATAACATGATACTTGAGTTTGATAAGGAAAATTTCTGAGCTTATTAAGTGTCTTATGGGAAAATGGAACAGGATCGGTATCTCCATATTGAATTTCTGTTTTTCCAAAATCAATAGTACTTCTCTTTAAACGAGGAGGAGTTCCAGTCTTTAATCTCCCTATTTCAAAGCCAAGTTTTTTAAGAGAAATGCTCAATTTTGTTGCAGTACTTTCTGCAAATCTACCACCAGCAGATTTTTGACGACCAGTGTACATCACTGCATTTAAAAAAGTCCCAGCTGTTATAATTACTGTTTTGCAGTAAATTACACCATATGAAGAAGTCTTTACTCCTATAATTTTATATGAATATTGATTGTTTTTTAGGGGTTCGGTAATTATTTCATCTACAGTGTCTTGTAGAATTTCTATATTGTCTATTTCTTTAAGAAGAGTACCAGCCTCGATTGAATATAAAAGCTTATCAGATTGACAGCGAGGAGACCAAACTGCTGGTCCCTTTGATTTATTTAACATTTTAAATTGAATTCCAGTTTTGTCAGCAAGAAACCCCATTACTCCTCCAAGCGCATCAATTTCTTTTACTAAATGTCCTTTTGCTGTTCCACCAATTGCTGGATTACAACTCATACGGCCAAAAGCAGTAGTATCCATAGTTACAATAATAACCTCTAATCCCATTTGAGAGGCAACATAGGCTGCTTCAATTCCAGCATGTCCCCCACCAACTACTAATATATCGTATTGCTTTTTTTGCATAACTATGGAATTATCAATTTTTTAACTAATGTTTCACGTGAAACACTATGATTACTATTGTAACACTAAAAATGTTATAATAGTTTTCACTGAAGCCAGCTTTCTCTATCTAAACTTCTGTATTGAATTGCTTCACTAACATGATGAATTAGTATGCTTTCGGAACCTTCAAGGTCGGCAATTGTTCGTGAAAGTTTTAAAATTTTATCATATGCTCTAGCTGAAAGCGATAGCTTAGCAATAGCAGTATTTAATAGAGATTGCGATTTTGGATCAAGTTTGCAGTATTTTCGTAATGTTGAGCTTGTTAGGTTAGCGTTTGAATAAAGTCCCTTTATATTTTTATATCTTACGAGTTGTAAATTACGTGCTTTTATAACGCGTTCTCTTATATTACTTGAAGGTTCGTTAGGTACTGGATTTGAAATACTTGAAATATCAACTGGGTTCACATGAATGTGAATATCAATCCTATCTAAAATAGGTCCGGAAATTTTTGAAATATATTTTCTAAGCTCATATTCTGAATAATTCAATAACTCTTTTTGTGAACCTGCAGGGGTTGGGTTCATTGCAGCAACAAGCATAAAATTACAGGGGTATTTAATTGTAAGTTTTGAACGTGAAATTGTAACTACCTTGTCTTCAAGTGGTTGTCTTAAGCTTTCTAAAACATTTTTCTTAAATTCTGTAATTTCATCAAGGAATAACACTCCATTATGTGCAAAAGATATTTCCCCAGGTTTAGCATTAGGTCCACCCCCAACTATAGCTACATCGCTTGCAGTATGATGAGGAGATCTAAAAGGGCGTGAAGTAACTAAAGCCGTATTTGGAGGTAATATTCCTGCAACTGAGTGTATTTTAGTTGTTTCAATGGCTTCTTCAAGAGTTAATGGTGGTAATATAGAGGGTATTCTCTTTGCAATCATCGTTTTACCTGAACCAGGCAAACCTATCATAATTATATTATGACCTCCTGCAGCAGCTATTTCTACAGCTCTTTTTACCTCATTTTGTCCTTTTACATCTGCAAAGTCTAAACCATTATTATTGCTATTTTTAAAAATTGATTCAAGAGATATTTTGTAGGGATCTTTTTGAAGTTTACAGTTTAAAAATTCAATTACTTCTATTAAAGTCTCAAAAGGAAAAACATCAATTCCATCTACAACTGCAGCTTCGTCTGCGTTAGAGTTTGGCAAAATAATTCCTGAGAACCCTTCGTTTCTTGCGGTCACTGTCATAGGAAGAACACCAGGTACTCTACGTAAATGTCCATCAAGCGACAATTCTCCAATAATAACATATTTTTTCACATTTTCAGCTTTCACTTGATTGGATTCTGTCAACAGCCCAATAGCAATGGGTAAGTCAAAACTTGAACCCTCTTTTCTAATGTCTGCTGGAGAAAGATTAATTGTAATTTTTTTAAGAGATGGAAAAACAAAATTGGAGTTTTTTATTGCGGCAGATACTCTATCTCGAGCTTCTTTAATTGCATTGTCAGGTAATCCTACTACTGAAAATACTTGCTGAGTTGAACGGTCAAAATGAGTTTCTACTCTAACAATATAAGCGTCAACCCCAGAAGTTGCAGCGCTAAATATTTCCGTAATCATAGATTAATCTTTATTTTTAAACTTAATTGTTATAGGAACACCCTGAAATCCATAAAGATTTCTGATCACTTTTTCGAGATAACGTTCATAGTTTTTAGAAATTGATGATTTTGCATTTGTGAAGAACAAAAAAACAGGGTGATCAGACTTTAACTGTGTAATATAACTTATCTTTATTTCTTTTCCGTTTACTGAATGTAATGGTTTCTTTTTTATTTCTCTTAAAAGATCTTCATTAAGAACTTTAGTTTTTATCACTTTTTTTCTTTCTTTGTATATTTTATAGGCTTCTTCAATTACAAGGTGAATTCTTTGTCTCGTGAGGGCAGAAATATAAATGTATTTTAAATAGCTTAAACCTTTGAGTTGTTGACTAATACTTGATTCAATTAATGATTGAGTTTTTGAATCTTTTATAATAGCATCCCATTTATTAAAAACTATTAATAACCCTTTTTTAGCAGCTACAACATCTTCTATTATGCTTATATTCTGACGATCTAAGTGAAAGTGCTGTGGTACTCCACCAGAAATTTCATCTAATAGATATTTTGTATCTAAAACAAGAATTGCAACATCACACCGTTCAATTGCTTTATATGTTCTCACAGCAGAAAAATATTCAAGTGCATCAGCGCCTCTATATCTACTTTTTTTTGTTATTCCCGCGGTATCAATCAGAGTTATTTGTTGTTTATTAAACGTCAATGTTGAATCTATAGCATCACGTGTTGTTCCTGGGATTTCAGTTACGATATTTCTATCATCTTGCAACAAAGCGTTTACAATAGAGGACTTTCCTACGTTAGGTTTTCCAATTATTGCAAATTTTATATCTTGATATTCTTTATTGACTGCTATTGGTTTTAGAAATTTATCTAATGAATCAAGCAAGTCAGCAACTCCCTTACCGGACAAAGCACTGATTGGAAAAACATTTTCAAAACCAAGCGAAAAAAATTCAGGTGTTAAAGACTCAATTTTTTCATTATCAACTTTATTTGCTATTACAAAAATAGTTTTATTATTTACCTTGCTCCTAAGTTCTTTTGCAATTTCTTTATCATAAGGATGAAGTCCTTCAGCTGCATTTACAACAAAGAATATTACGTTAGATTCTATTAATGCTAACTTAACTTGCCTGTTTATGTGTTGAGAAAAAATATTTTCTTCATCTGGTACGAATCCTCCTGTATCAATTAAAAAGAATTTTTTTCCATTCCAAAACGCCTCACCATAAATACGATCTCGTGTTACACCCCGTATTTGATGTGTAATAGAAACTCTCTTCCCGACTATTCTATTAAATAGAGTTGACTTTCCAACATTTGGTCTTCCTATTATTGCAATAATATTTGACATTTATTATAAGTAACTATTACATCAAAAAAATATAAATAATTTTTACAAAAATAAAAATTTAAAAGTTATTTCATTTGTATTAAATACTCGAGAGCATTTTCAGGAGCAAGCTTTCCATAACCCCACTCTATATTTGGAACATCTCCAGTAAAGCAATCACGTAGTGATGTTGAGCGTAAAATATTACGGAACATAGAGTGTGTTAATGAAGTATTATATTGTTTCATTAAGGCTGCAAGTCCTACTACGTGTGGTGCTGCTGAGCTTGTTCCACTAAAAAACTGGTATTGATAATACTTACCGGCTGTAAATGTTAAATGACCAGGAGCACATATATCAACTCCAATATCTCCATTAAGTTTATTTCCCCTTCCACTATAATAACACAGGTTTCCTATTTCTGTTTCAAAGTTAGGAATTGGGTAATTGACTATATATGCTCCAACAGAAATACAACTGTCAGCAGTTGATGGAAAAGTAACTGTATTTAAATCAGAAATTTTATTGCTAACCCATTCAGAAGCATCGGACCAAGATTGTGAAACGTCAGTTAAAAAGCCGTGTATTATATCATCTTCCATAGATGTTACAGTTATAGACCATTTCCCCCCTATTGAATTTAAATCCTGTTTTGATATCTGAAACTTCATCATTACGGTGTTTCTTGGAGAAATCTCACGTGAATAATAAATCAAGTAATTACCCAGTTTAAAATAATTAGCTCCTTTATTAACTGCTTTTGATTGTTGACCTTCAGGAGTTTCAACTGTAAAGCTGATAAAGTTAGAAGGGTTTTTCCATAAAAAGGATATAAACACATAATCATTTGTTTTGTCTTTAACTAAATTTGGACATGTAAAGGAATATGAATATGTTTTTCCAGATTTGAGAGTATCAGTAATATGCATTTTGCCAGACGCAAGGTTTCCAGCACCACCAACAACTATAATTCCCTCCCGTGCTAACTCATTAGTTAATAATTCTTCTTCAGATGAGCCATCCATAAATTCGTACATCCACTCTCCATCTTCAAACAATATAATATCAACTTTTTCTGCTTGTAAAAATCTTATCATATCAGGAAATTGTCTAACAAAACGTGGTGTATAATCATATTTTATATTTGCTAATACAAGTTCAGCATCAGGAGCAATACCGTGTATTTTTTGAACCCCTAAAGTTCCTCCTACAATTAAACCACAAACACCAGTTCCATGTCCTATAGTATCAACTTCTGTTTTTATTAGATCTATACCTCTCCTTCTGATAGTTCCATCTTTTTCGCGAACAGCACGTATTTTTGAAGTTTTTAGAGCAACAATTTCTTCATCTGTATCTAATATATTATTATGATTTTTATCTATTGCAATAAATAAAGGTTCCCCATATGTAGGATCAGATTCAGTAAATCCTGCAAGTTCTCCGTAATCCCTTTTTCCGTTTTTATTAATATCTACATAAAGAAAGTCCATATCAGGATTAAAAACTTTTGTGTCTGTAAGAATAAAAGGTTTAAGACCATTCTTCATTTCAAGGTAATTTAGAATTTCATCTTCATCAATTATTCCATTATTATTTAAATCTACTCCATCTACTCCAGGGGTAAAGACTCCATTTTTATCAATATCAAACCAGTTAAATTTTCCTCCGTCTGCAAAGAAGAAAAGAGGATGGAAAATGTCAATACCCGAATCTATATCACCTATGACTACACCTTTTCCTGTCATGGTCTTCCAGTTTTATCTAAAAAATTCTTTGATAAATTTGTTGTGATGACAACTTTTGAAGTGTCAATTTGAGAGTAAATAGAACTACAATACAAAAAAGTAAAAGTAAGAATGATAATAAGAAATCTCATAATTTTAAATTATTTATTTTTTAAAATTAAACTATTTTAAACAGATAAAAAATTCAGAATCTATTAACTTTATATTTACAGGAAATTTTTCTTTTACAATAAACGTGAAAAAATTTTTTTCTTTTATAATTCAAAACTTAATGTTAAGTTTATACTTAAAGGGGAATTAAAAATATTAAGTTATGAAAAAGTTAATTTTACTCATTTTTGTAATTTGTTTTTTTGTACTCAAGGGAAATTCACAACCTTTATGGAATAATGTTGAGATAATACCTGACGTTATGAATAAAGCAAGAGTATTATACCAGATAAATAACACCACTTTTGCAGAAACAGTAGATCTTGATTCCTTACCTGTTTTTCCAGGATTTCCAAAACAATTTACTGGAACAACATTTGAAGGTGCAATTTTTTGTAATCTTGATACAGACCCGGAAATGGAAGTTGTAATTAATATTGGTTTCACTGTACAAGCTTTTAATCTTGATGGTACACCAGTACCTGGCTGGCCCAAAACTGTTAGTTCATATCCTCTGGAAGGTGCTCCTGCTTTTGGTGATATTGATGGAGATGGGCAGGGAGAAATTGTAGTTACCAATAGAGGATTAACATCTGGAGGTTTTATTTATGCTTTCAAAAAAGACGGGACTTTGTTACCTGGTTATCCTAAAAATCATGGATACTCAATAAGAACACCAGTTCTTGCAGATGTTGATGGTGATGGTGCACTGGAAATAATAGTTAATTTACGATCACCTGCAGGTGTCTGGATTTATAAGGGTAATGGTACTGTTCTATCGGGATGGCCAAGACCACTCAATTCTGTTCCTGCTTCAAGTGCAGCTGTAGGAGATATTGATGGTGATAATTTACCTGAAATAATTGCTGAATCTTATAATTCGCTTTATGCTTGGAAAGCAAATGGTGACTCTATTCCCGGATTTCCTTTTACTCCGCCTACAGGTGCTGTTTTTTCATATTCATCTCCTGTATTGGTTGATATTGATGGTGATAGTAAAAGAGAAATTATTTGTGGAACCCACGTATTAGGTGGAGGTGGCTATTTATATATTATCAAACAAGATGGTTCTGTCTACCCTAACTGGCCTAAGTATACAAATTATTGGATTTATGCTCCAGTTTCAGTTGGGTATATTGATACAGACAATACTCTTGATGTTGTTATTGGTGACCAGGTTGGTAGTGCTATACCTGTTGATTATGTTTATGGTTGGAGTGTTAATGGAACTCCTCTAAATGGTTTTCCTATAGGTCCTATTAATGCAGTTAACTGCCAGGTTGTTCTTGCTGATATTGACAATGATTATAAAACAGAACTAATCTTCGATGATAATACCTATGTTTCAAATGTTGGTAAATATCTTGCGTATAATAACGATGGTACCCCTTGTAACGGCTGGCCACTCTTTTTAAATGGTAGCTCATTTTTTACAACCCCTTGTATTTCGGACTTGAACAAAGACGGTGTATTAGATATGGTAGGTGCTGGAGTTATATCTACATCAAATATTACATATCTCTATATTTGGAATATGATGTCACCAATCCATCCAATCCTTATTTATAATCCTATGTGGCAGTTTAACACAAGACACAATGGAATTTACGGGGACATTGATCCTATTGTTTCTATAAACAATAAAAGTACTCCATTTGTCCAATCATTTCAATTACAGCAAAATTTCCCTAACCCATTTAACTCTAATACAGTTATTAAATTTGAAATTTATAAAAAAGCAAAAACGACTCTTCGAGTTTACGATATCAATGGAAAATTAATACAAGAACTTGTAAATTCAGTTTTAGACAAAGGTAATTATTCTATTAATTATAATGCAACTAACTATCCATCAGGAATATATTTTTATGAACTTACTTCTGATGGAAGAACTTCAGTAAAAAAGATGATTTTAATAAAATAAATTTAAATGAAATTATGAACGAAGAAAAATCTGCAAAACTTAGGTCCCTTGAAATTGCTTTAGAACAAATTGAAAAGGAACATGGCAAAGGTGCTATTATGAAGCTTGGTGATAAAACTGTTGCTAAACTTGAGGCTATTTCAACAGGCTCTTTAGCTCTTGATGCTGCTCTGGGAATTGGTGGCGTCCCTCGTGGTAGAATTATTGAGGTTTTTGGTCCTGAATCCTCTGGTAAAACTACGATTTGTTTACACATAATTGCTGAAGCTCAAAAAAATGGTGGTATGGCTGCTTTCATTGACACTGAACACGCCCTTGATATTAATTATGCTCAAAAGCTTGGTGTTAATATAAACAATTTACTTATTTCTCAACCTGAATATGGTGAACAGGCTCTTGAAATTTGCGAAACACTTGTTAGAAGTAATGCTCTTGATGTTATAGTTGTTGATTCTGTTGCTGCTTTAACTCCTCGCGCTGAAATTGAAGGGGAAATGGGTGATTCTGTAATGGGAATGCAAGCTCGGTTAATGTCTCAAGCTTTGCGAAAACTTACAGCTGCTGTTTCTAAATCTAATGTCGTTCTAATCTTTACAAATCAGCTTAGAGAGAAAATTGGCGTTATGTTTGGAAATCCTGAAACTACTACTGGTGGCAAAGCTTTAAAATTCTATGCTTCTATTAGACTTGATATTAGAAAGATTGCTTCTATTAAAGAAGGTAGTGATGTTATTGGAAATAGAACAAAAGTTAAGGTCGTTAAAAATAAAGTTGCTCCTCCATTTAAAGAAGTTGAATTTGATATTATTTACAACGAAGGCATATCAAGAATTGGGGAATTAATTGATCTCGCTGTTAACAATGATCTTATAAAGAAAAGTGGTGCCTGGTTTACTTATGGAGACAATAGAGTACAGGGGAGAGACGGTTTAAAAAAATTGTTGACTGAAGACAATGCTCTTTTCGAAAAGCTAAATTCTGAAGTAAAGAAAATTCTCGGATTAACAAATGATTCAAGTCAGCTAGCAGATGTTACTAATCCTCAAAATTCTAAATCCAAAAAACAATAGTCGAATTATCGTTCTCAATTGAAAATAACCAGTATAGTTAAGCAAAAACGGGAGGGACGATACAACATATTTTTGGATAACGAATTTGCTTTTGGCCTCCTTAAAGAAACAATTTATAAATTTGGTCTTAGGCTTAATGACAATATTGACCAGAAGCAAATTAATGAAATCTTAGAGTTTGATGAATTTCTTAAGGCGCAAAAATTTGTTTATAAGCTTCTTAGTCATTATAGTTATACAGTGAACGAAATTATTCAGAAACTACGCAAGAAAAAAATCAAACCAACTACAATAGATAAAGTTGTTAACAACATCATTGAACAGGGTTTAGTTAATGATAATGAATATGTTAAATTATATATTGAATCAAAAAAGCTAACCAAACCAATAGGTAAAAAACTTCTCAAATTAAAACTGAAAAACAAAGGAATAGATCAGGAAATAATAGATTCTCAATTAGAGCAATTATATTCCTCTAAAGAAGAAAAAGCTGCAGCTGAAAAAGTTCTTGCTCGTTACATTAAAACTTTGAAAGAGAAAGATCTAAAAAAAAGAAAAGAAAAATGTTTTAGACATTTAATATCTAAAGGTTTTGATTTTGATTTAATCGAAGATATCCTGAGAGATAAATTTGATAATGACTTTAATAATATATAATCTATAAAAACCTTGATTCAAATTTAATTCGTCTTACTATTTCTAATTTAATTTATTACAAAACAGTTTACTTTAATTTTTCTGGCTCTCCAATTTCCGCAAGTATTAACTCAAGAATAATAATTGATCCAATAATAATTTGCCCAATATTAAGAATTAATCTAATTAAATCTAATATATTAGATAAAGGGAGTCCGTTTCTATTTTGAATCTCTTTTAGATATTGAAGATTTTTTTCTTTTGGAAGATTTAATAGATTAGGGATAATTTGAAAAGTATAATCAAAAAACTTCTTAACCAGTCCTTTAAATATATCAATTATAGAGTTATTGCATTAATCTGAAAATCTAACTTAGAATCAAATTTTAATCTTAACATGTTTATCCCCTTTTCAATCCTATTTGGGCAGTTTGAAGTGCCTTATGTAGTTTTTCAACAAATAATTCTTTTGGTGGTAATATCGTTAAATACTCTAAAACTTTTATTCTATCTTCTGGTAAAAACATCAATTCAATTTGTTCTTTTCCTTTTTCAGTACAAAGGATAATTCCCACAGGTGGATTTTCATCTTTCTCCATTTCACACTTTTCTATGTATTTTAAATATAGTTCCATTTGACATTTATATTCAGCCCTAAATTTATCCAGCTTCAAATCTATCACAACAAAACATCTCAATTTCCTATGATAAAAGACCAAATCTATTTAATAATCAATATAATCAAGTGTAATTCTTTTTTACCTTGCTACGAAATAGAAATCTTTTCCTAATTTAAGAATAAATTTTTCTAGAGCATTCAATATTGCCATTTCCAAATCCTCCTCACTATAAGTATCAGAAAGTTCCAAAAAATCTAAAACATACGTGTCTCTGAAAACTAATTCCGGTGTCATTTTATCTTTTTCTTTAAGTTCTCTTAGTTGCATTTCAATTGTCTTCTCTGGAAGTTTTGATAATGAAGTTCGTTCATAGAGCATAGTGCGTATTCTTTCATCAGGTGTGGGTGTGCTCCAATGTTCTTTTTGACATAAAGTAGTATAAAATTGTCGTTTCAGTTTATCTAATAGGTAAAAGAGTTATTATATGTGTCCAACTTAATCCTTTAAATTCTCCAAGCAGTGATTGGAGAATTGGATAAGTATCATACATTTGCGCCATATACTATAAATTTTGAGAAGAAAATCCTTTTCCATATCTTTGAATTAATTATGCAGATAGTGATTGGACTATTTGTTTGCTGTGTTCTGCTCGATTTGATTTTATTATTTCTTCTTTGATAGTTTTCCCAATATTTCAGTAAAGAATTACCATCTCCTGATTGATGGTGGTGGCAACTCTTTGTCTTGCCTGCTCAATCAAACCTGCGATTTTATCGAAGACTTGAACTAAACTTATCTTTAAGTGAAATATGAAAATCAAGGATTTGCTCTTCGTCTTTTACATAGTAAAACTCATCGTCTTTAATCTTCACTTTCTTAATTTTAGAGTTTAAATTTATTTTTCCTTAATATCAATTCTTACTGTTTTATTTATCTTTTTAATCTCTATAACGTTACCTCCATAACAGGATTCGCTAATTCATATAACCGCTGCGGATATAAAAAGTAGTTCCTGAAGGGAACGATTTAGGCAGAGCAAAGTGTAGCCGTATGTCTGCTGTTATGTAATCGAACAAAATGAGTGTAAGAAACGAAATACCGCAGAGTTCAAAATCCTAAAGTAAATCCAGTTGTTGCCTTAGATTTTTCTTATTTTCCGTCGATCAATTTTCTCCGTTCGCCTTGTCGGAACGGCTGGATTCGAACCAGCGACCTCCAGTTCCCAAAACTGGCGCGATAACCAACTACGCTACGCTCCGTACCTATAAATATAATATTAATATTTTTAAGGTTAAATCCATTTTCCCCTACCACAAACTAACAAAAGATAAACATTAATACTAAGTTGTTACATTTATTGATAATAATTTGCTTATTAATTAAATACCCAATAAGAATAACCATTACAATTGTAAAAACAAAAATGATTGGTTAATTTGGTATATGTTTTATAAAGTCTTTGTAAGACCTATTCTTTTTTTGCTTAGTCCGGAAGCGGCTCATAATTTTACAATTAAAACACTTTCTATTTTAAGGTTTACATTTCCTGTATTAAAACTTATTGTTCACCAGAAAAAAACATGGGAACAGGTAAAAATAAATAAACTTGCTTTTAGAAATAGATTAGGTATTGCTGCAGGCTTGGATAAAGATGCTGAAGCTATCTGGGTATTTGATGCTTTTGGATATTCTCATATTGAAGTTGGAACAGTAACTCCCTTACCACAGGAGGGAAATGAAAAGCCCCGCCTTTTTAGATTAAAAAGGGATAAAGCACTTATAAACCGAATGGGATTTAACAGCAAAGGTGTAGATTATGTTAAAAAGAATATACTTAAAGCGCGTCGTTTTATTTCCAAAGACTTTGTAATAGGTGTTAACATTGGAAAAAACAAAAGCACACCAATTGAAAATGCTGTTGATGATTATATTAAATGTTTGGAAGTGTTGTATGATGTAGCTGATTATTTTACTATTAATATCTCTTCTCCAAATACGGAACGTTTGAGGGAACTACAAACTACTGCATATCTCGACAACCTTTTAAATGTAATTAGCATTAAAAACCAGCAATTATCTGAAATTTACAAGTGTGATAAAAAACCTATTTTCTTAAAAATAGCTCCCGACCTTTCTGAGGAAGATGTAGAAAAAATTTATCTCTCCTGTTTCAGATATGAAATAACAGGATTAGTTGCTACTAATACAACAGTTTCAAGAGAATCCCTTTCCACTCAAGTAAGTGAATCTGGCGGTCTCAGTGGCAAACCTCTTGAAAAGCTTTCTAACAAAATATTATCTCAATTAAATGAACTTAACATTTGTAATACATTCGGAAAACTTTTTTTAATAGGAGTGGGAGGTGTTTTTGATAAAGAAGATTACAAAACGAAACTTTTGTATGGGGCGGATCTTGTTCAGGTTTATACAGGCTTAATCTATCAGGGTATTTGTTTAATTAAAAAAGTATTACAATGAAATTAACTGATTCTCCTGTTGCTATTACATTACTTGTTGCCAATGTTCTTATAAGTCTTTGGGCTATGTTTATAAGAAGGGATTATTATTTTTACTTTGCTGAGAAACCTTATGAGATAGTTTATAACAGAAAATATTATCAATTAATCACATCAGCATTTCTTCACGCAGACTTATTTCATTTGATGTTTAATATGTTAGCTCTGTTTTCTTTTGGAACTTATCTTGAATCTTTTTTCTCTTCAAGGTTAGGACCTGAAATTGGGAGTCTTTATTTTGCAATTATATATTTTGTAAGTTTATTAACGGGCTCTTTATTAACTACTATATTTAACTTCAGAAATCCTCAATATATTGCAGTAGGGGCATCAGGAGCAATTTCAGGTATAATCTTTTCCTTTATTATTTTCTTTCCTAAAAGTCAAATCCTTGTCTTTTTTATACCTATTCCTGCTTATATGTTTGCTTTTCTTTATATAATAATATCAGTTATCGGAATGAAAAATAAATTTGGTAATATTGGACACGAAGCTCATCTTGGAGGAGCAATTGGAGGACTAATTACTACGTTTTTATTAATAGATAAATCATTTTCAATATTCTTAAGCTATTTTAGTTAGTTCGTCTGAAATGTAGTGAAAATGATATTTTTTCCAATATAAAGAAAAAAACAATACCAATTACGGTTAGTAAGAAATAATAAAGAAATGTACTCTCACCTAAAAGTAATATATTTGCTGAGTAGTATGTTATTTTGGCAAAAATGAAATAAAGCTGATTTAAAATAGGAATACTTTTTGCCATTTCATCAGTTGGATGACTAAGGACAAGCACAACAGCGAGTAAGATAGTAATACTTATAATACCTGATAATATTATTCCAGCGAAAACACCTGTTTTCTTTTCTTCTTTTTGAAATTTTAGTTTTTCCAGCAAACGTTTCTGTAAGTTTTCAGAAAATTCGTCTGATGGTTTGCAGGAATAATGCTCTTTAATTTTTGCTGTTATAAAGTCATCTATGTTTGAACTATTATTCATTAGCTAATATTTTCTAATAAATCTTTTTCTGTGAAATGTTTTAAAAGTAGTTCTTTAAATTTTTCTCGTGCTCGAAAAAGTCTGTTCTTTACCGTTCCCATCGGAATTCCTAATATTCCTGATATTTCCTCATAGCTTAATTCGTTAATGTAATACATAGTCAAAATTAATGAATATTGTGGAGGAAGTGAATCAAGATATTTTGTTATAAGTTCATTAAGTTTGAAATTTTCTAAATCATTATTATTTGCTCTTATTTCAAAATGCAATTCACTTCCATCTTCATAATACGAACTATTTGCATCAATAGAAAATATGTTTAATCTTTTTCTAAAGACTTTCCTATAGTGATCCACAGCAGTATTATACACTAACCGATAAAAATAGGTTGTAATTGATGAAGATCCTTTAAACTCCCCATTCACCAGCGAAGAATATAATTTAATAAAAGATTCTTGGAGAATATCCTCAGCATCCTGCTGATTTTTTATAATTCTATATGCCAAAGCCAAACCGGAATTTTTTAGGTTTTCAACAAGATTATTAAATTTCTCGAGATCTCCATTTTTTAACTCTTTAATAAACAAATCAGTATTTATTTCTATCTGTTTCAAGTTATTACATAAAACGGTACCTACTTTTTTTGATATATGTAGATGTTACCATTAACGGTTTCGAGATTAACTTCAGAATTACTCTTACCTCTGATCCCAAAATATCTATTTCTTTCAGACTCGACTTTATCGAAAACTATATCTTTATTTATAACTTTTCCATTCATATAATTTGCTAATACTTTTCCAGAAAAGCTATTAGATAGAGCAAGTTCAATCTTACCATTTACGGTTGTTAGTGTACATGCAGTAACGGAATCAATTTCCGCTCGTATTTTTCCATTAGTTGTTTGGGCAGAAACTGTTCCAAAGATTCCACTCAGTTGGATAGAACCATTAACAGTTTGTGCAGTTGTGTTTCCAGCAAAGTTTTCCAGTTTTATGTTTCCGTTTGTATTATTAATCCTTAATTTCAATAGTAATGGTATAGAAATTTCATAGTTTACTTCATTTTTCTTGAAGGAAAAAGAAAAGATTTTCTTTTTCCATTCAGGCTCATAAATAGTTAAGGTTGAACTTATAGTGTCGAGCTTATAAAAAGTAGGTAAGTCTATTGAATCTTTAGATTTAGTATCAAGTACACCAAAAACTCTAATTCGAATGACTGAATCAGAAGGGGCACTATTAACAGTAATATTACCACCTGAATTAGAAACAAGTATATAACTAATTCCTGTTGTATCTACTATATAAACTTTGTCAAATTTTGGCTGGTTCTTTTTCCCGGAAAGATACTTACAGCTGTTAGTTACTAATGCTATAAAAATCAATAGTATTATTGTGAACAAAAATTTTATTTTCATTTCAATAAGGGTTTAAATGTATAATTAGCTTTTGGAATCTGTTTTTTCTCCAGATTGCTTTGTATTGACTATAAGGTAATAAGTCAGAAATCCAAGGCCAAGAAAAATTAAAATAATACCCCACTGAATACCTTCAGAAATTTCATAAATGTTCTCAATAACAGAGGCAACAAATATACCCAATCCTAATGATCCTAAAATCAAACCAAATTTCAAGTATGAATAAGAAGGTTTGATTTTCTTAAGATTTTCTGTAGCCAAAAATTCTTTTAACTCTTGAGCTGTTACTCCTTTTTCTATTAATCTCATTCGTTCTTTATGTCTGGAATAAAGAACCCACAAAACAATAGCTCCTGGAATTCCAAAACTAAAAACAATTCCCATGATAGGGACGAGAGAATCAAATAGTCTTTCCATAGTATTAGATTATTTATTTATAAATTTAGACGAATGAAACATTAAAAATGTTTCAATTTTTCTGAGAAGAGCCTTATGTTAAACTTAATTATTTACAACAGGCATCTTAATTTCTTTTATAAATTCTTTATCTGGAACAGGTTTACGACGGCGTCTTGATTTGCGGAGGAAAGTTGTGGAGTTAATTTCTTCTGTTTGTTCTTCTTGTACCTCAGGATATTCGTAGATATTATATTTAAAGTTTCTCAAAATAATCTTTCTTTCATCTCTTGATATCACGTAGTTTGGTAAAAGTGGTATTTTTCCACCACCACCAGGAGCATCAATTACAAAATGGGGAACTGCAAGTCCTGAAATGTGACCACGAAGTTTATCCATAATATTTAATCCTACATCAAGTGGAGTTCTGAAATGGTTAGCTCCTTTTGTTAAGTCTGCTTGATAGATATAATATGGTCTAACTCTTATACTTAGAAGTTTTTTCATTAACTCTTTCATTGTTTCTGGATTATCGTTTACTCCTTTCATAAGAACGGTTTGATTACCTACAGGAATTCCAGCATCAGCCAGCATTGTACAAGCACGAGTACTTTCTTCTGTAATTTCCCATGGATGATTGAAATGTGTATTAACGTAAATAGGATGATATTTCTTAAGCATATTACACAACTTTGGTGTAATTCGATGAGGTAAGACACAAGGCATTTTTGTACCAATTCTAATTATTTGTATATGTTTTATCTGTCTAAGTCGTATTAGAATTTTTTCGAGCATTGCATCAGTAAGCATTAATGGGTCTCCTCCCGAGAGAATCACATCATTTATTTCGGTGTGTTGTTCAAGATAATTAAAAGCAGACTCAAGGTTCTTCATTGAAATCTTGTTAGAATTTCCAACCTTTCTTTTTCTTGTACAGAAACGACAATACAACCCGCATTGAGAAGTAACAAGAAATAAAGCTCTGTCAGGATATCTATGAGTGATATTTGGAACTGGACTCATATCATCTTCATTAAGAGGGTCTTCTGGACTATCAATATCTTCTAATTCTTTTTCGTCAGGTACACATTGTAACCAGATTGGATCACCTTTATGTCTTATTAGTGATAAGTAATAAGGATTAATTCGAGCCTGAAAAAATTTGTCTAATTTTTTTGCTGTATCCAGTGGCAACCCGAATTTTTCAGCTAATTGCTCGGGGCTGTGAATACTTTCTCTGATCATTTCCTGCCAGAGTTCCATATTGTTTCTCTGTTTTGATTTAATTAAAAATTAAATGTATTTACCGTAAATTATTAGGGAATCCCCTATATTATAAAAATCATCTATTTCACAAAATTTTTTATAAGAGTTTTTTTCATAAAAATTTCTTTCTTTTTTGTAAGATGGTTTCCCGCTTGTTTCGATCAATATTAGTCTTCCATTTTTTTGTTTGAGATAATTTTCGACAAACGAAATAAGCGAAGAACCAATTCCTCTTGCCTGACAATCTGGATTAACTGCAATCCAGTATAAATCGTACGTTCCAATAGTTAATGGTCGTGGGCCAAAACATACATAACCATTGACTTTATCAAAATCATCAGCGTCAACAAAAAGAAAATAATCCTGCTGAGAAGGGTTATTCAGATATATATCTACTAACTCCATTGCAACTCTAAGCTCTTCAGCAGTAAAGTTATTAGTTGCAACGAGTAAATTGTATATTTGTTCTCTGTCAGTATTTTGTAGCTTGCGGATCATTTCACCAATTTGTTAATTCCCCATCTTTCAGAAGCAAAGTTAATTATATTTTGTATTAATGTTTCGTAACTCCAGCCATAAGCTTTTCCACTTCGGGTGAAACCAGTATCTTCATCAACGTCAGATGCAATATCTGGATTAGGATTAAGTTCAAGTACATAAGGGACATTATTCTTTACTCTGAAATCTACACGTGCATAATCAGATGCCCCGATAATGGCGTAAACACGTCTTGCAGTTTGTTTAATTAATGTTTCAAGTTCTTCTGAAATGTTTTTAGCAGGACATACAGCTTTTGTTCCTTTAAACTCAACAGTCTTGTACATCCATTTGCTATTATAACTTACTATTCTTGGGTAGTCAGAAGGGAGTTCTGAAAAATCAATTTCTGAAAGTGGAAATACGATCAAATCATTTTCATCTTTCTTGATATTTCCTACAACGCTAACATTAATCTCTCGACCGTCGATAAATTCTTCAACAAGTGCAGGTTGTTTATAAGTGTCAAGAACATATTCGACTCGGTTTTTAAGTTCCTTTTCGTTATATACTACAGAGTTATTATCTATACCTATACTTGCATCTTCACGAGAGGGTTTAACAATAAGAGGAAATTTATCTTTCAAAGGTTTAAAATTCTCCAATGTAAAATTTGAAGTCGAACATAAACAGTGTTTTGCGGTTGGAATATTATAGTAGTTTAAAATTTCTTTAACACGGGGCTTGTTTAATGCTAACCCAAGAACCAGAGCTCTGGAACCAGTATATGGTATTTTCAAAATTTCAAATAAAGATGCAATGTTCATTTCTTGTGTCGGATCACCATCTAAAGATTCACACAAATTAAAAATTAAATCAGGTCTATCTGTTCTTAACTCATCAATTAATTTGTATATATCTAAAGCAACAGGAACAATTTTAGTTGTATGTTCAGTACTGTTAAGCGCTCTTTGTACTGCCCGCATTTCATCAAGAACACCATATTCACTCATATCTATCGGGTCAGGGACTGCATCAATATCAGTGACACCGTCGTCCCATACCTTATCAGTTGTATATTGAGTTGGATCGTTATAAATTATATCAATTTTCATTTAGTTTATATCTTTTTATTGCTTCATTTAATACAGCATTTATCATAGCTTCATAATTCATTCCAGCGGTTCTTGCAGCTTTAGGGTAGCAAGAATTATCTCTTGGATCTGGTAAAATTCCAGGTAAAGGATTAACTTCAAGTACATTTGGTATATTATTTTTATCAAGTCTTAAGTCTATTCTTGCCCAATCTCGAAGTTGTAATGACTTAAAAGTTGACATACAAACTTTTTCAATACGCTCTTTTAAAGAGCTGTCAATTTTTGCAGGACATTCAAATATATCAAGTTGATTTTCTCGCGTATCGAAAAACCATTTCACTTCGTATGAATAAATATTGGGAAAGTCTTGTGGAATAGAGTCGAGCTTTACTTCAATAATAGGAAGTATCTTTACATTATCATTATTTCCCAACATAGCAACTGTAAATTCCCGTCCTTCTAAGAAATCTTCTATAAGTGAAGGTTGATTATAATTACTCTTTATACGATCTATTTCGGAGTTAAGTTGTTCTAAATTATATACAATCGATGAATTATAAATACCCTTAGAAGAACCTTCGTGTAAAGGTTTTACAAACTTTGGAAATTTTAAATTCTTTTTTTCTACAGGAGTATCTGCTATAAAGAAATCTGCATTTGGAATTTTATAATAAGATAATATCTCCTTACATCTTGCTTTATTATGACAAATACCAATAGTTATTGAATCACTACCGGTAAAAGGTATATTTAGCATTTCAAGAATTGCGGGTACTTGTGACTCACGTGATTGTCCCCAGAACCCTTCTGCAACATTAAATACAATATCCGGTTCTGAGGCTTTCAAATTTTCACATACATTAATGTCCGCTTCTACTAATGTGACTTCATGAGATCTATTTTCAAGAGCATTTCTAATAGCATCAATAGTTTCAAACGAGTCCCATTCTGCAAAAGTATCATCAATTCTTTCTGCATAGTTGTTTAACAAATTCTTATTGATGAAGTGTTTAAAATTATGTCTGTTTTTAAAATTTGATAAGTTTGTCAGATTCTCTTCTTTTTTTATGTTATATGTTACTGTTACTCTCAAATTATTTATTCAAGTTTCATAAAAATTTTTCACAAATATAACATTATTATTGTAAATGTCAATAAGTTTTTGATAAAAATAAAAGGTCTTCTAAAAAAAAGAAAAGAAACTAATTTATGATAAGGGTAAATGAGGCACTAATTAAATAATTTCTGAGGAATAAATTATTTCACAACCACTGCGTTTAAACATTGCTGAAGCTGTACAATATTTATCTTGTGATAGTTTTATAACATATTCGAGTTCTTCTTTTGTTGTATCGGGGCTCTCAAGTTTATAAACAAGAATTACTTTTGTAAAGACTTTTGGATGTTCTGGTGCTCGATAGGCTTCTAAAGATATTTCAAAATTATTTATGTTTTTTTTTCTTTTTCTAAGCATTGAAAGAACGTCCATTGCAGTACAGGCAGCAAGTGCTTCTAAAAACACTTCCATAGGAACTGGTGCAGAATCTTCTCCACCAACATTTGGATGGGAATCAAATAATGTTTGGTGTCCTTTTTCATTAAATCCAATTAATTTCATTCCATGATCTAACTTGACTGTAACTTTCATATAGACTCATTTTAGTTTTTTAATAGAGTTAATTAATGATTGTGAAGCTTTATGTGCATCTTGTTCTGTACAAGTGCCAACTGATAATCTAAACCATCTTGATGATTTTTGTGCTCCGAACGCATAAAAAGGAACAAGTGCAACTTTAGCATCTTCGAGAATGAAATTTAATATATCATCAGTAGTTTCCAAAACATTTCCTGAAGGAGTTTTTTTACCAATTAAATCAAATTTTATTGTTAGATACATAGCCCCTTGTGGAGGTATCACATCTACAGGAAAACCATTTTCTTTTAATGACATTAGTGCATTATAAAATATATATAATCTATTAAAAATTGCATTCCTGAATGAATTCAAAAACTTATCAACTTCAGATTCGTTATTTAAGAAGACACCTAATGCAACTTGCTCTGGTTTTGGTGACCAAGCACCTATGTGAGCCAAAACAGAAGCCATTTTATTTATTAATGATTTTGGCCCGAATGCCCATCCTAATCGGACTCCTGTTGCTGCAAAACATTTTGATATTCCATCAGTGAAAATAATGTAATCTCGTATTTCAGGGCGTAATAAAACAGGATTAAAATGAACAAAATTATTAAAAGTTAGTAACCAGTAAACTTGATCAAAGAAAATATACACAAACTTTCTTCCTTCAGCTATACGTTTTTTATTTTCTTCAATAACAAGATCAAGAATTTCTAATAATTGATTTTCAGAGAATAAAGTCCCTGATGGATTAAGAGGGGAATTTAGTGCTATTAATGTAGTATCACTTATATATGGCTTTAGCTCTTCTGCTGTCACCAGAAAATTATTTTCAGGTTTAGTAAAGATAGGAATGCCTTTTGCAGTAAATAATCCAACATAGCAATTATTATTCCATGAAGGGGCAGGATAAATAACAATATCTTCAGGATCAACAATAATTTTGAAAACAGTATAAGTCAAAGGTCTTGTTCCACTTCCAATAATAATTTCATCTGGAGAATACTCAAACCCACCTTTTCGTTTGATAAATTTACTAATTGATTCCCTTGCAATCTTCATTCCAAGAGCTTCTGGATAATTTGTTAAGTTTTTATTGTAAGCGTTAATAATTTCTTGCTTTAACCCTGTAGGAATCTGAAAAACTGCAGGAGAGAAATCTCCAATGGTTAGATTATATATTTCTTCTCCTTGTTGCTTTCTTTGCTCTACAAGTCCAGAAATTCTCCGTATCTCTGAATGTATCAAAGTTTCCGCAACTTTTGAAAGTTTATTTGTGTAGTCCATAAGAAATAATATTTCATAAAAATATTAAATCTAAATCTTTATATTAAGTCAAAAAGTATTATCTATAATTGCTATAATTTTTTAATACCGAATTTAAATGCGTTGTTTTATATCTATTAATCTTGATAATGACACTTTGGTAGCTGTTGAAAATGTAAAAGATCTTTTGATAAAAACTTTTCCGGTTGAATTAAAACCTTTAATTAAATGGGAACCAAAAGAAAAACTTCACATTACTCTTTTATTTTTAGGAGAAGTAAAAAAAAATAATTTTGGAAGTATAATTGACAGGTTAAAAACTATAAATCCCCCCACTCTTTCCTTTACTTTTAGTAAAGCAAGTGCTTTTCCAAGTATTTCATCTGCAAGGGTAATTATTCTTGAAGGAATTGATGAGACAGGTAATTCTTATATGCTTTATCAAAGTATCTGTGAGAATCTTCAACCTCTTGGTTTTATCCCGGATAAAACGTTTAAACCTCATATAACTCTTGCAAGAATAAAAAAAGTTAAAAGCATTTCTCTTACAAATTACTTAAACATTCCTTTTGCACCCTTTAAATTCGAAACAAAAAAATTTGCTCTTATGGAAAGTAAATTATTAGCGGAAGGTTCAATATATAGACTTATAAAGGAATTTTTTTAAGTAATTTCAATTGCGAACTTAACAATAGTTCTCTTGACATACCTATTAGCAAAAAACTCAATTACTTAAACAATAAAATATTTGAGAAAAATAGACTATTTGTTTATTGAAGAGAAGGAAAGGCAAACACAGGTAAGGAGGAAACCTGTGTTTGCCGGAAGGAGGCTAATTAAAGCTATTATGATATAAATATAATAAAATTATTTATAAAAATCAACAAAACAAAATTTACACATCAATATAATGAAATAATATTCTACTTCATTGACCATAAACCCATAAGATTGTTATCAGGATCGTTAAATAGTGCATAATATCCAGCAGTATTACTTATTAATGTTTTTTCTTTAACAATTTGACCACCTAACTCAACAGCTCTCTTTAATATCTTATCGATATCTTCTACTTCAATATAAAGAATAACTGATTGTCCATTATGTTCAGGTTTTGTTTTTTTCATAAGTCCACCACCGATAGAGCCTTCTCCAGTATATATATTCCAGTATAGAGAGGATGTTGCTTGGGATAATTTAAATTCCCAATTAAAGAGTTTTGAATAAAAATCTTTTGCTTTATCGAAATCGTTGACAAAGATTTCGAACCAACCAATTTTATTTGTAGCCATAATTTATTTTTTTAATTTAAAATATAAAATTATCAAAAACTAAAACAAAGCCATTTCACTGTGTTGGTAAAATTATTCTAAAAGTAGAGCCTTTTCCATATTCAGATTCAACCTCAATTGTTCCGTTATGCATTTTGACAATTCTATGTGCAAACGAAAGTCCAAGTCCAGTTCCTGAACCATGAAGTTTAGTTGTAAAAAACGGTTTAAAGATCTTTGGCAAAATTTCTTTTTTTATACCGCAACCGTTATCACTGATTTTAATTATTATTTTATTGTCCTTTGTTGAAGTAGAGATTGTAATATTACCATTGTCGCTTACTGCATAAATAGCGTTATTTAATATATTTAACAGAACGTCTCTAAACAAAGATTTATCAATTTTTAAAGTAGGTATATTTTTGGTAAGGTTGAGTTTGAGATTTATTTTTTTCTGGTGTGATATAAAATCAATTTTTGTTATTATTTCTCGAATTATTTCATTAATATTTGCTTCTTCTAAAGTTAAAAATATTGGTTTTGAAAAGTTTAAAATTTGACGAATGGCTTTTGTTATTCTTCTTGTCTCTTCGATAATAATTTTGAGTTCTTCATATCCTTCGTCGCCTTCTTTTCTATCAAGTAATAAATATTCAGCATTGCCAGAAATAATATTTAAAGGGTTGGAAAGGTTATGAGCAATTGAAGAGACAACTTCTCCTATTAATGCAAGATTTTCCTTTTCACGCAATTCTTTCTCTAATTTTATTTCGTTTGTTACGTCCCTGAGAATTCCTACAGTACCAAGAAATTTTCTGTTTTCATCAAATATTGAGAATCTTGTAAGAACAACATTTACAATTTCTCCAGACTTTGTTATTCTTTCTGTCAAGTAGTTTCTTATAAACCCTTTTTTCTTTACTTCTTCAATAATAAACTCATATTCACCCTTTTCTAATAAATGCTTTGGGATAAGATGTTTAAAGCCTTTTCCTAATATTTCTTCTTTTTTATATCCAAGAAGATTTTCAGCTCCTTTGTTCCATAAAAAAATTTTACCCTCTTCATTTATACCAATAATTGCATCAACAGAATTAAGGATTATATCAGAGAAAAACTTTTCATGTGCTGACTTTCCCTCCTTTAACAGTTCTACCATTTGATAAATAATACTGTTTAAAGAATTCAATATATCATCAACTTCAGCTTCTTTCAATTTATTTTTATACTTCTCTAACAACTCATTTTTAAGAGTTTTTTTATACTTACTAAACTCTTCAAATATCATTTGTTCCATTCGAGAATGTATTAGTTAACTAACACTATTTTTCCTTTCTTAAAAACATACTTTATCAAATTAACTCCAAAATGATAAATAAGCTCTTTGTATGAAGGAAAATCAAATATAAGTAAATCAGCGTACTTATTAGTAGAAATACTTCCAAAGCTATGTTGAATATTCAAAGCACAAGCAGCATTATAAGTAACTGCATTTATTATTTCTTCAGCTGATAAACGCATTTGTGTTGATGCAAGAGACATAATAAACTGTAAGTTTTCACTCATACAACTACCAGGATTAAAATCAGTAGCTATAGCAACCGGTATATTTTTTTCTATAAGTTGTTTTGCAGGAGCATATGGAATTCCAAGAAAGTAAGAAACTCCAGGAAGACATACAGCAACGATATTAGAACCAGATAATAAATTTATTTCTCTTTGTTCAACTACTTCAAGATGGTCAACAGAAACGGCACCAACTTTTAATGCAGTTTCTATACCACCAATTGAGTAAAATTGATTGGTATGAATTTTTGGTTTCAAACCATATTTAATCCCCTCCAAAAGTATAGTAAGTGCTTCGGTTGAAGTAAAGTAGTTTTTTTCACAAAACACATCAATAAAAACAGCTAATTTTTTTCTTGCAATTTCAGGAATCATTAACTGACAAATTTCCCTTATATAGTCTACTTTAGATACTTTTTCAGGGACTGTGTGTGCTCCTAAAAAAGTAGGAAGTATGTCTATTCCATAATGATTGTTATTGTTTAAATCGGAAATAACTTTGAGCATTTTTAATTCGTTTTCAAAATCTAAACCATAGCCAGATTTTGCTTCAAGTGTTGTTACACCATACTGTATAAAAATATCAAGTCTTTTTTCAGCAAGTATTTTCAATTCATCTTCTGGTGATAATCTTGTCATTTGGACAGTTTTTTTTATACCTCCACCAAGTGCAGCAATTTGTTCGTAAGTAAGCCCTTTAATTCTCATTTCATATTCATCTTCACGTAAACCTGCAAAAACAAGATGAGTATGTGAATCTATAAAACCCGGCATCACAGTCATATTTGTGCAGTCAAATTCTAAGCCATTAAAATATTTTGGAACTGATTTTTTTAGGTCTTTCTCTAAACCCACGGCTTGAATAATATTGTTGTTTACAAATATGAAGCCGTTTTTTATTAATCCAATTTGCTGTTGTTGTTTACCTTTTTTTGGTTTCAAAGAATTGCTATGACAGGTCACTAAATTAGTAATATTTCTAAGTAAATAGTTCATTTAGATGATAATATAGAAGAAAATTTTTTTCTGAATTGACTGTAAATCTCTTTAGCTTTGTGTTTATTCTTAGCTTCAATAATTATTCTGATAATTGGTTCAGTGTTAGATTTTCTTAAATGTATCCAATAATCTTTATAGTCAGCTTTTATACCATCCAGAGTGGTAATTTTGCAGTTTTCTGACCTTAAAACTGATAAAATTTTTCTTAATATGTAATTAGAATCATTCCTTATTTCAATTTTGGTCTTAAAAATATAATACTGTGGTAGGATGTTTTTATATTCACTCAAAGTAAGATTTGTATCTGCAAGCTCTTGTAATACTAAAGAAATACCTACAAGAGCATCTCTGCCATAATGAATTTCTGGTAAAATGACTCCGCCACTACCTTCTCCTCCAATAATTGATTTTTTTTGTTTCATAAGCTTAACAACGTTTATTTCTCCCACTGGACTACGATATACCTTTGCACCAAAAATATTTGCAACGTCATTAATAGCACGAGTTGTTGATAGATTTACCGTAATTGATTTAGTACTATGTTTATAATATTTCAATATTGGTATAGAAGCTAATACTATTGTATTTTCTTCTATAAAAGGTTCTCCTTCATTAGTTATGAGTACAAGTCTATCTGTATCTGGATCAACAGCAATACCAAGATCTGCTTTATGTTTCTTTACTGCTTTCATTAATGATGTGAGGTTTTCAGGAAGAGGTTCGGGGTTATGTGGAAATATGCCAGAACTGTCACAAAAAAGCTTAATTACTTCACAGTTAAATTTTTCGAGAAGAGCAGGAACAATAAAAGAACCAGAAGAATTAACTGCATCTATTACAATGCGAAAGTGTCGCTTTTTAATCTTATAAAAGTTTAGATATTTTAAATTTAAAACTTTTTCAATGTGTTTTTCGATCCATGTGTAGTCATCAATTGGTGGTAAAATTTTGTTAATATTGGTAAAAGAGTTTTTAGATGATTGGGTAAAAAGTATAAGTTTGAGAATTTTTCTTGGTGAAAGAAATGTCCCGTCAGGCCCAAGAAATTTTAAGCCATTCCATTCCTGTGAATTATGTGATGCAGTTATTGATATTCCTCCTGCAGCTTTTAATTCCTCTGTAGCAATTTGAACCGTTGGTGTAGGGGCGATACCAATATTTATTACTTGAAAACCAGAAAAAATTAAGTTCGAACTAACTATATCTTTTATGTAGTTACCATATAATCGACCATCCCATCCTATAACAATTTTTTTTGAATTTGATTCTGCAGCACAAAGACATGCAAAAGCAGAAACATATTTGTTAATTATATCAGGGTTCAAACTAATTCCAACTACTCCACGTACACCCGATACTGAAACTATAGGCTCATTCATATTGTGTAAAAATTTTTTCAAGTTCAATTAGCTGTTCAATAGTATTTACACCTCGTATCTCGTTACAGTCTTCTATTGGCATAGCTCCAATTTTAAAATTATTATTTTTTATTATAGAAAAAACATCAGTGAGATAATATTCTTTTTGTGCATTATTACTGTTTAGTTTTTTTAAAGAGTCAAAAAGTAAAAGGCTATTTATCAAATAGATCCCTGAATTAATTTCTTTGATTTGTTTTTCTTCAAAAGAAGCATCTTTTTCTTCTTTTATATTAATAATGTTACCTTCTGTATTTCTTATAATTCTACCATAGCCAAATGGGTCAGTAAGGAATGCTGAAATTAATGAAGCAGAATTTTTATTGACTATATGGAAATTTATAAACTTATTAAGTGTAGTTTTCTTTAGCAAAGGTACATCGCCTGATAAAATAAGTACTTCTGCATTTATTCCTGAAAAGAAATTATATGTTTGGGCAACTGCATGGCCAGTTCCTAATTGTGTGTCTTGATGAGCGAAAAAAATTACTTTATTTACTAAATCCTTAAAATTTTCACTTACATATTCAATTACTTGATGTTTCTGATGTCCTACAACGATAACAATTTTTTCAGCACCTACAGATAAAGCTTGAGAGATAACATAATAAATCAAAGGTTTTCCACACAATTCATACATAACTTTTGATTTTAATGGATTATTCATCCGTTTTCCCTGACCAGCTGCTAAAATTATTGCGGTAAGTTTCAATCTGTGATAAGTTTAATTTTTATCAAGAAAGATGATTTTTGGAGTAAAGAGTTTTTTTTATAACTTTATTTTTCTTATCTACAAAAACTTTTATAGGTTTAAAATGCTTTAATTCAGCTATTTCATATTCTGCATAAGCAATAATAATAATTTCATCACCAACTGCTCCAAGTCTAGCTGCAGGTCCATTTAAACATACAATACCACTGTTTTTTTTACCAGGGATTATATATGTTTCAAATCTTTCCCCGTTATTAAGATTAACAATTTGAACTTTTTCATAGGGCAACATATCTGCTGCTTCCATTAATGCTCTGTCTAATGTTAAGCTACCTTCATAATACAATTCAGCTTGTGTAACTGTTGCCCTGTGAATTTTTGATCTACACATTATTCTTTTCATAAAGTAAAAAGCTTATGTTTTAGTTACTATAATATTATCTATTAAACGTGTCTTTCTAAAAAACGCTGCAAGGGAGATTAAAATTTCACCTTTGAAGATTCCAGGATTTGTTATCTCATTTAGATTTTCATTGTCAGTGATAGAAATGTACTGAATGTCACAATTAGGAGCTTTTTCTTTGATAAAAGCTTTCATCTTATTGATTACTTCATCAGAAGAAATAGAATGTGACTCCCTTATTAATTCAGCACCCAGTTCCAATGCTTTATAAAGGGCAGAAGCTTCAATTTTTTCTTCATCAGATAAGTACACATTACGTGAACTTAATGCAAGTCCAGATTCTTCTCTTATAGTTTTTCCTATCCTAATTTCAGTTGGGTAATTTAAATCTTTTGACATTTTTTTTAATATTACAGCTTGTTGTGCATCTTTTTGCCCTAAATACATTCTATCAGGCATAATAATATTCATAAATTTTGCAACTACTGTTGTAACTCCCCGAAAATGACCAGGTCGATATTTCCCTTCGAGTATATCAGATAAATTTTTTACTTCGATAAAAGTTTTATAGTCATCTGGAAAAACATCTTTAGGTTCAGGAGAAAAAATGTAATCTACACCAGAACTTTTACATAAATGATAATCTCTTAAAAAGTCACGGGGGTACTTTTCGAAGTCCTCATTTGGTAGAAATTGAATAGGATTTACAAAAATGCTAACAATAACAATATCATTTTCATCGCGTGCTTTTAAAATAAGGGATATATGCCCTTCGTGAAGAAAACCCATTGTTGGTACAAAACCAATTGTTTTTCCAACACGTTTAAAGTATAAACAAATATTCTGAATTGCGGTTATTTCTTTAATAACTTTCATTCCTTATTCTGAGGAGGCATTTTCAGAAGTAATTTTAGTAAAGTAGCAATTTTTGACTTTAATTCTCTCCTGTCAACAATTAAATCAAGAAACCCATGATCTAAAAGGAACTCAGAACGCTGAAAGCCTTTTGGTAAATCCTTTCCAGTGGCTTGTTTGATAACCCTTGGACCAGCAAAGCCTATTAAGGCATTAGGTTCAGCGAGATTAATATCACCTAACATTGAATAAGAAGCACTTGCTCCACCAGTTGTAGGATCTGTAAGAACAGAAATATAAGGAACTTTCTCTTCGGCAAGTTTAGCTAATCTTGAAGAAGTTTTAGCAAGTTGCATAAGTGATATAGCACCTTCCATCATTCTTGCTCCACCACTTTTTGAAACTATAATCAAAGGATATCTTGTTTTGATTGATTTGTCAATTGCACGAGCGATTTTTTCGCCAACAACACTGCCCATACTGCCACCAATGAATGCAAAGTCCATTACTGCTATTACTACCGGGATTGATTCAATTTCTCCGGTTCCTGTTCGTACGGCATCGTTCAAACCTGTCTTATTTATTGTTTCTTCTATTCTTTTTGTATAGGGCTTTGTGTCAACGAAGCCAAGAGGGTCAGTTGAACGCATCTTTTTATCCATTTCTTTAAAAGTACCCTCGTCTAAAAGTATTTCAAAGTATTCTTTGCTACCTATTTTGAAATGGTAATTACACTTTGTACAGACATAAAAATTTGTTTCCCATTGTGTTCGGTGCATCAACTCCTGACACTCTTCACATTTTATCCAACTCCCATCGGGCAAATCGGTTTTTGGCTTATCTGTTGTAATGTTTTCTTTCGATCTTTTAAACCAAGGCATATTTTTAATTTTAAAATTTAATTTTATTTTGAGAAGGTGTAAACTGTTTCATATAAAACGGTTCAGAAGTGGTAAAATCTGAAAATTCCTCTCTTATAATTTTATTTCTAACTAATTTGAACAGTGAATCAATATTTGATTCGTTAAACACATTAAGAATGAAAAAACCTTGTGGAAAATTAACATTCTCTTCCTCATTCAGAACAAATAATCTATGAGTAGGGTCCATTTCTGATATTTTCATTACTTTATAGTCAGAAATTCTTTCAATATTACCTTCCTTTTGTTTATAGTCTGCTGTATAAAAATCTTTGTCCTTTGTATTTGAAACAATTAAAGCAGTAATTATCTGAGAACTGCTTTGAGTGAATTTTATTTTGTTTGCTATGATATCGAGCGAAATAACTTCTATTAATTTTAGCCCTAATGCGTAACAAAGGCCCTTAACAACAGCAGAACCTATTCTTAAACCTGTAAAAGAACCAGGCCCATTTGAAAATCCTATAAATTTAAGATCATTTAGCTTTAAACTAAAGGATTTTGCAGCCTTTTTTATTTCATAAGTTAATAAATCTGCATTACATACACTATATAAATTTTTTGCTACATCAATTTTGTTTCCTGTACAAAAAGCAAACTCAATTTTTCGAGATGAGGTATCTATTAATAATATATCTGCCATTCTAAAATACTATTATCCTTATGTTTTTACTTAAACCATATAAAAATTTAACAGTTTTTAATCTAATTTGAAAATACTCTTCTGCAAGCTTACTCCATTCAATAAGTGCAATATAATTTTTATGTTGAAAATATTCTCTAAACCCAATAATATCCAGTTCTTCCAATGAAGAGATTCTATAGAGATCAAAGTGAAAAATATTCAATTTGTTTCCATTTGTATCAGTCCCGATATATTCATTTACTATTACGAAAGTTGGACTATTGACAATTTCCTCAACCTTAAAATATTTACAGATACCTTTTACAAAACTCGTTTTTCCGCTTCCAAGTTCGCCTTCCAGCCCTACAATATCTCCAATTTTCAATGATCTTGCAAAACGTTCTCCAAGCCTGATTGTTGTATGTATATTATAAGAAATGTATTCCATTAATGTTCTTTTATACAATATTATTATAAAATTAATGAAAAATAATGTAAAAGGTAAGTATATGAAAACAGGGTATTGTGCTTTTATGTAGGAAATGTTCTTAAAATATACTTTTTTATAGAATCGTAAATTTATAAAATAATGTAATAAATAAGCTAAAAAATGAAGTTTATAAATACAGCAAATGTTGTTAAAATTAAATTTTGGGTTCAAGATGTACAATCGGGAGAATCATTTCTTCCATTGATATCCCCCCATGCTGAAAGGTATCATTATATTGACTTAAATACTTATGATAATCAGTTGGGTAAACAAAGTAAAAATCTTCTTTTGCTATTATATAGCTAACCAACCCATTTCTTTTTGGAAGTTTGAAATCAATAGGGTTTTTAATAAATATTGCATTACGAGAATCAACTTTAAGGTTTTTTCCATATTTGTAACGCAAGTTTGGTGAGGATTCTCTATCCCCGAGAGTTTTAACACCATGTAAACATCTTATACTACCATGATCTGTAGTTATAATGAGTTTTATATCATTTCTTGTAGCTAATTTTCTAAGCATCCCAAAAAATGATGAATGTTCGAACCATGATTCTGTTAATGAACGATAAGCTGATTCATCAGGTGCAATTTCTTTTAAAATAGCATTATCACTCCGTGAATGAGCGATCATATCTACGAAATTAATAACTATGGCATTTAAATGATTGCCTGTAAAAGTAAGGATTTTATTTTCGATTCCCCTACTAAATTCAGAATCCATTATTTTGGTATAGCGAATATCTGTACGTAACTTTACTTTTTTCCTTTGTAAAAGATTAATAAGGAATTCTTTTTCAAAAGCATTTTTAGAATTCTCATCATCATCGTTTTGTTTCCATAATTCAGGGTAGTGTTTTTCCAATTCTGATGGGAAAAGACCTGCAAAAATTGCATTTCTGGCATAAGGTGTTGCAGTTGGAAGAATAGAATAATAGTAATCCTTCGAAATTCTAAAATAGTTTGATAAATACTTTTCCATTACTAACCATTGATCTAATCTCATACAGTCAACAATTATAAAAAAAACAGACTTGTATTTCTCAAGCTCAGGAATCACATGTTTTTCTATTACGTCAGGTGACAATACAGGACGATTTGAATCTGTTGAAACCCAATCTTGGTATTTAGCTTCGATAAACTTTGAAAATTCTACGTTACATTCTCTTCTCTGATCGAGAATTGTTTGTTTTAATCCTAATTCAGGGTGATCATCAAGTTCTATTTCCCAGTTAGCCATTTTTACATGTATATTTATCCAATCTTCCCAGGTTAGTACATCCATAAGAGCGGCTGAAATTTCATTAAATCCTTGAAGATAATTTTTTGCCAGTTGATCCCCTTTTAATTTGCGGGATTCAAGTATTTTTTTACAGACTAACAGTACTTGGTTAGGATTGACTGGTTTAATCAAATAATCACTGATTTTGTTCCCAATAGCTTCTTCCATTAAGCTTTCAGTTTCATTTTTTGTTACCATAACAACAGGTAAAGAAGAGTCAATTTCTTTAATTGCAAGAAGAGTTTCAAGCCCACCCATGCCAGGCATCATTTCATCCATAAAAACAATATCAAAATCATAATTTTTTATTGCTTGCAAAGCATCTTCTCCATTTGTTGCTTCAACAACATTATACCCCTTCTGTTTTAAAAATAATATTATTGATCTTAGTAGATCAATTTCATCATCTACCCAGAGAATATTATATTTATTAGCTATCATACCTATATTCTTTCTAATTGTACTACATTTTCAATGTGATAAGTATGAGGAAACATATCTACTGGTTTTACACTTGTTATTTTATATTTCCCTTTTTCACATATAATTTTTAAATCACGTGCCTGAGTTACAGGATTACAACTTATATAACAAATATTTTCAGCATCTAATTCTGTTAACAATCTGCATACTTTTGGATGCAACCCTGACCGCGGTGGATCAAGGATAATCTTGTTATACTTATTATACAGATTTTCCTTAAGTAAAGTTTCAAGAAATTCTTTTATATCTGCTTTTATAAAGTGTACATTGTGGATGTCATTAAGGACTGCATTGGCTTTAGCATTTAAAACAGCATCGTCAACCAATTCGACTCCTGTTACTTCTTTAACTAAATCAGCAATAAAGAGAGAGAGAGACCCTACACCACAATACAAATCAAGTATTTTATCCTCATTGTTAAGTCTCAGACCTGATTCTGCGATTGAAAATAATCTCTCAGCCTGTAATGTATTAGTTTGAAAAAATGAATTTCCTGAAATTTTATATCTGATAAATTTCCTTCCGTTGTTAAGCTCTTCAAAAATATACCCGGCTCCCCAAATTGTAATTTCTGATTCAGAATAAACAACTTGGGCTTTCTTTGTTGTGAAAGAATTTACAAAAGTTGTAACTTCTGGGAAACTATTTCTTAGTATATTTGCAAGTTCTTTTATAAGAGTAACGTTATAATTATAAGTTATGAGATTTACCAGCAAATCTGTGGTACGTTTACTGTTTTGGATAACTAAAAATCTAAGAAATCCTGAATGTGTTTTGGTTGAGTAAACAGAAATGTTTCTTTTTATAAAAAAATCACGTAAAAAATTTACTAATCGGTAACTTAATTCCGATTGTAAAAAGCATTCTTCAATATTTAATATCTTTGAATGGAATTTGGGAATATGTAAGCCCAAAGCAAAAGAACCTTCTTTTCTCTTTTTAGAATCTTCAATCCATTCATCATCTGAAAATGAAAATTCCATCTTATTCCTGTAATAATATTGTTGAGGTGAAGCCTCAGGAGGATTAATAAATAAATTTGAAAAACCTCCAATTTTTTCGAAAGCATTTTTTACAGTTTCCAGTTTAAACTCTAATTGTTTTTCGTATGAAAGATATTGTAGTTTACATCCTCCACAAATCCCAAAGTGTTTGCATTTTGGCTTTGTTCGGTGTGAAGATGGAAAGATTAGTTCTTCAACAACAGCTTCTGCATAATTTGATTTCTTTTTCTTAATTTTAATTCGAGTTAGATCCCCCGGTAAAGCATTATCAACAAACACAACAAAGTTACTATTAGGAATATAGGAGATGCCCTTTCCTTCGGTACTTAGAGATTGTATTTTTACAATAAATTCATCGTTTACTTTTATCATTATTCTTCTTGAAGAAGTTTTTCAATAAAGTCGATAATTTGGGATTTGAGTTTATCATAATATTTGCCTGTTCCAGGTCCGGAAAATCCTGTATAAACTTTTCGAACAGAATGTTGTTTATCTAAATATATTGTTGTGGGGTAACCTTTAAAGTCAGTTAAAAATGGTAATGTTCTCAATACATTATTTTTGCCGACTTCTCCAGCATATAAAAATTCATACTTTGCTCCTAAGTCTGTTTTGAATTTTTCAATTCTTTGTTTAGATTGTAAAAAGTCGTTGGATTCAAAACACAAACCAATAATTTCAAGTCCACGGTCTTTATAATTTTCATATAGCTGGGTAAAAAGTCTTGATTCGTCCATACAGTTTGGGCACCATGAACCCATTATTTGTAAAATAACTACTTTTCCTTTATACTTTTCGTCTTGTAGTGATATAGGATTGTTATTGAGATCTTGTAATTTTAAATCTATTGTATGATATCCTGCTCGAACAGTAACTTCAGATTCTGGATCAGGAAGTTCAGCTTTTGGATTTTTTACAGCAATCCATTTTTCTTGCCAATTTGGGCTTCCAATAAGAATTCCGTTTTCAATTGTTGTACTGTCTTTGATATCAGCTTTGAATAATAAGGTATGTGAACCATCTACGCACGATAAAAGCAACTTGTTAGCAAAAACGTTTCCTTCTAAGAACCTAAAATCTCCTGAAGTAGAAAGAAAAGTTCCCTTTATATAACTTCCCTCTTGTTCAAAAATTCCAATGATTTTGTATTCATCTTTTTCACCAGGTTGAACTGTTGTTTCCCATTTACCAGTAATATTGTAAAGAGGTTTTTCTTCTGTGGTAAAAAAGCGTTTTTTTATATTTCCTTTTGCATAAAATGGCATATTATAATTTGTACGACTTCCGAAATGAATATATTCTCCCACAAGTGAATCAGGACTTATAATCTTTGCTCTTATTTCGTCTTTGAAAACAGGCATTTTTATAACTATAGAATCATTTGAAATAACAATATCTTTAATTTCAATTTGTTCTTCAGCGTTTGTAATTGTGATTCTGTAATTATCTTGATTTGATAAAAAAGAGAATGAAAAAGGTACTTCATTCTTCGAATCGTTGGTTTGAATTATAATTGCACCTCTCCAAACTCCGTTGAACAAATCTATTTTTTTCTTACCACAATTTAAACTTATGAATAATAATAGTAAGATTAAACAAGCATTTCTAACTGTATGCATAAAACAATTTTTATAATAAACTAAATAAAGCAAAGTAATATTACAAGACTCATTTTGAGAAATTTTTATATAATATTTATTAATAGGTTATAATAAAATTTAATAAATCTTGTACTGCTTAATTTATTATAAAAGTTATACCCCCGAACTTTGAAATTAGGAACTTTTATCCAAAATGATTTCGCTAATCAATGAAATTTTTAGCTTAAAAATCCAATGTGGCTTTAAAATAAAAATTTCTGGGAAGATAGGTTCCTCCAAACATTTCATAGTGTTTTTCGTTAAAAAGATTATATACAAATGTTCCAACCTGAAGATGTTTCCAAATACGATATCCAATACTCAGGTTTATTATTTTATATGCTGGTACAGAGCCTTTATAAGCTCCTGCAAGCCAATCAAATTTATCAGAAAATTGAAATGAAATGCCTGCATCAAATTTTTGAGGAATATTATAACTTACTGAAAGGTTTACCTTATGTGGAGAAGTATTCGGTAGTATATCTGGATCCTGAGGGTTTTTTTCAATATTAAAATCATAATAAGAATAATTTGCACTCAAAGTTAAATGTTCTGTTATAAAATAAGAAAGGCTAACATCGATTCCATATTGCTTAACTGTTCCAATATTTGTATTTGAAACTATGAAGGTTGGTAACCCATTATAATATGATAATCTTGCTTTATCTCGTGGTGAAAGTTGTGAATAAACAATAGATGTAGCAAGATTATTCCATATTGCTAATGAATCAGGTAGATTTGCTTCCCAAGGTTTAAAATTTGGATTAACAGCAGGGAGAAAATTAGTTATAAAATCATTAAGAATGTTATAATAAGTATCAATAGTAAAAAACAGTTTTTCCTTTAAATTTCCATTATAACCCAGTTCTAATCCAATATTTTTCTCAACCTTTAGATTATCATTTCCAATGGCAAATGCTCTTGTGCCATCAAGGTTTAATTTAATGTTAGGAGATGTAGACCAACCTGCAAGAACTCTTATTGAATCAGCTATCTTTTGATCAATGCCAATTAAAGCTGGTACTGGAGGACCGGGATTATTTATTGCAAACGCAGGAGCATCTGGAGTTAACCTATATAGTTCTGAATAGTTAGGACGTTGAAACGATCTGCTTATTGAAAACCTGAATTGATGGTTCTCTTTTGGAGTGAACACAAAAGCAAGACGTGGTGAAAGTTGTGGTTGATGAATGTTTGTTCTGTCAAACCTCAGAGTTCCTACTAATTTTAATTTGCTACCAAACTTCTGTGTTAATTGTCCATATATACCAGTGTAGTTAGCATTAACGTCATTTGGAATTGAAGTACCATATGTTCTTATATTTTGAAACTGTTGTGATAAGCCAAGTATTAAGTGCGTAAGTTGGTTTTGGCTTGGGAAAAAATTATATTGAGTTTCTATCATAAAATCATCACTATTATCAAGCAACGGGGAACCCAGCTTATTACCCACACGTGGCAATAATAACCACATTGTATCTATAGCATGTCTTTTCATATAATGCGTGTGGAAATAAAAATTGGCATTACTAAAAGATAACAAAAGATAAGGTCGTTCTGTATTTTTTACAAGCGTTCTTCCAAGTCCAAAAACAAAAGCTTCATTTCCATTGTTAGAATATCCACCTTCAAATCTTAACTTATTATTTTGTTTAAAATCATAGTCAATTCTGAATGTACCGTAGTTTGAAAATGTATTTCTTTCATCATCGTACATTGGTCTTGCTTCGACAATTAACCCCGGGTATTCAAGGTATTTTGTGGAATCACGTCTGTGAGCAAAATTTAATGAAGATGACCTCCCGATTGTTATTTTATAAGAAATTCTATTTGTTATTATGCCAGCATTTCGGATATCAAGTCTATAAGTTTTATAATCACCACCCAGTATAGAAACCCGTGTTCCAAGAACTTCTCTTGGAGAATAAGAAGTTAAACTTAGTACCCCATTAAATGCATTTGCACCATATAGGGAAGCGGAAGGTCCTTTAATGAATTCTATTTTTGAATAATCATCAAGAGGATATGAAAAAGAATTCCACTCAATAGCTCCGAGTAAGGGCATAGAAACATCTCTTCCATCTTGTAAAACAAGAACCCTACGATTTAAACCTGAGTTAAAGCCACGTGTATTAACAATAAAATCGGAAGAGCCATTTCTTAGTACATCCACTCCAGGTAAACCACTAAGAGCTGAAGCAATTTGATTTGTTCTTGAAGCAATATTAATTTTATCTTGATAAAGAACTATAGCAGATGAAGGGGACTCTGTGATTTTTTCGTATGATTTTGAAACACCATAAATAAAGATGTCGTCTATTTTGTAACTTTTTGGGATTAGATTAATTTCGATGAAGCTTTCTTTATTATTTTTAACATAAACTTGCGTTGTAAAGGATTCGTAATACGAGTCTCCTAATATATTTATTGTATAAATACCTTCTGTTACTGTAAAGGTAAAGTTTCCATTAACTCCGGTTTTTGTACTTTGTGCGGTTTCTTTTATCTGTAGTTGTTTATCGTTTAGTGGCTGACCTGTATATGAATCTTTCACTAAACCTGTAATAACACCTTGTGCATAGAGATTCATTGCAATAAAAAATGTAGAAATAAATGATATTATTTTCATAACTATAAAAGCTAATTATTCTTTGTAGATATAAATTGTGAAAAAACTGCAAGCAAAATACCTAAAATTACAGAAAAATAAAATACAGCATTTATTGATACATTAGTATTTGAAAATAAAAATAAAATACCAGCTGATATTAAAGGACCTGCAGTTTGACCAACTTGAGATATTGTTCGATTTAAGAATATAATTCCAGACCTATGAGTATCAGGTGCTAATCTAATAATGAAAGCTTGTATATTAGGTAAATTTAAACCATGTCCAATTCCAAAAAGTACAGTGGCAATAAATAAATAGTACCATTCAGAAACAACAGTTATTAAAAATAGAGAAATTGAATACAAAATAAATGATAAGGAAAAAAGTTTTATATATGAAATTTTTTTTACTAAGTGACCAAAGAAAATAGAAAATATTGATGTTGTAAAAGACATCGAAGAAAGTGTAAGCCCAATAAAGAAAGGTTCAGCGTTAAATCTCTGTGACATTAGTAAAGGAAGATATGTCCACAACGAACCAAAAAGTATAATATATGTCAAAAGATTAACAATAAATATTTTTATGAGAACTTTATTTTTAAGAAGGTTTAAAAAATTTCTAAAGTACTTTTCAGAAATTTTCGGTGCTGGAGCTATATCTTTAAAACTTGTTAATAACCAAATAAAAATTAAAATGGCTAAAGAAGGAAGGGCAAAAACTAAACTCCAGTGAATATTTGCTAAAATGCCAGCTAAAAAAGGAAATACAGTAGTTCCTAAATTCAAAACGCTGTTATTATACCCTAATATTTTTTCACGTTTGACATTATCAAACATATCTCCTATAAGGGTTATATTCATTGCACCGAGCGAAGCAGCACCAATTCCTGATAAAAATCTGAAGATTGTTAAAAGATAGAAATTTCTTGCAAAAAAAGATAAAATACTAAAAAATCCAAGTATAAAGATAGAGGGAAGTAATATAAACCTACGTCCCAATTTATCTGAAATTATTCCAAAAATAGGAGTTAATATTATTCCGGGTAATGTAAATACTGAAACCAATATCCCAATTTTTTCTTTTGAAATATTTAGTTCATTAGCAATTAATGGTAAAGCAGGGGTTATTGATACAATTCCTATGACAGCCATTAAACTTATTGAAAAAACAAGAGTTATACTTCTGTTCATTTAAAACTATTTTGTGAGTAATAATGTTAAGGTTGAAATTCCATAAAGGAATAATAATCCTCCAGTTTGTGCAAGGATTTTATTAAGTTTTTTTCCTGAAGAATTAAAAAGTTGAATACATAAATAAATAGAAATGGGAAAGACTAAAAGGGGAGATAAAAAATAAATATTTTTTGTGATTTGAAATAATACAAGAGGTACCAGAAAGGCAAGTAAATTTAAAAAAACATATAGAAATTTTGAAGCACGTTCTCCAAGTAATATTGCAAGTGTAATTTTTCCGGCGTTTTTATCTGTTTCTATGTCACGTATGTTGTTAACACCCAAAATATTCATAGATAAAAAGCCAGGAGCAAGTGATGCAATAAAAATTTCAAGTGTAAGTTTTTGTGCTTGTAAATAATAAGTTCCTGTAACTGCTATAATACCAAAAAAAATTAAAACAAAAATGTCACTAATCCCTTTGTAAGCAAGTGGATAAGGACCACCACTATAAAAAAAAGCAAAAGCTAAAGATAAAACTCCTATAATAAAAATTACAAGTCCTCCACTTACAAACACTAAAATCATTCCAAGTAATAAAGTTATAATAAACATTACTTTTATTACTTTGATCATCATTTCAGATTGAATTAATCCTGATGCAACAGCTCTGCGTGGGCCTAATCTGTTAGGGTTATCGACTCCTTTTTTAAAGTCGTATACCTCATTAACAAAATTGGTAATTACTTGAATTAATATAGCACATATACTTGTAAGTATAAAAATTGTCAGGTTAAAATAATCTTCATAAGCTGCCATAACCGTTCCGATAAGAACAGGTACAAAACCAGCTGCTAAGGTTTTTGGTCTTGTTGCTTCTATCCAAACTTTAAATTTTGAATAATTCATATTCAAAAATACTTATTAACTGCTGCTAAAACAATGAACTTTAAGAATAATAGAGATATTAAATATACTTCTATTAAAAATGTTTAGAAAGTAGGTCAAATAAAATATATGTAATATTGCATAAATCATAAATAATTAATTTAGTGAAAGAAACTCAAAACACTATTACAGGTACAAAGTTATTTACTTAAAATATGAAGGTATTTCTATAGACATATTATTGATAGACGAAAGGAGCGATTAGATTACATATATTACTATTATTATAAATATTTTCTTCCGTTATATGTTCCTATAACCAATGTTTAAGTGGCTTTTGTAACAGCATTAGAGTATATACCAATGCAAGGTAGAGCAGTTGAAATAAACAGTAGCGGGTAAGGAAATTATGTTATTTATTAAAGAAATGAGATAATAAAAAACTAACATTTTTCGTAAGGGTGAAATAGACAAATGCCATCTTGTATCCTGAACAGACAATTTCTATTTTGAACCGCAGTGATTGAAAAAAATCTCAAGCCTATTCTTCTCAATATACTTTAAAATAAATAAATGTATGTTACCCTTTTTAAAGTTTTTTTCCAAGTTATATTTAGTTATTATTCTAATTAAATTATTACATTAAAGAAAAAAATTTTAGAAACAAATGTATTACTAAAAGAATTATCAATTGAATTTATAAGATAAATAATATATTTTAATTAAAACTTTTAATAAAATGAAACTAAAATATTTTTATTTTATTTTATTCTTAACCCTTTCTTTTCTTTTCTTTTCCTGCCATAAAAAAGAAGAAGAACCACAACAACAACTTCCTCCTCAAACAGAAGTTTCTTCTGATAAAGAAAAAGAATTAAGAGATAAAGAAGAACTTCTAAAGATTAAAGAACAGCAACTGAAAGAATGGGAAGAGAGGTTAGCACAGCGTGACTCTGGAAAAACATTACGTACGGAAATTAAAGATACAACAAAACTTTCAAAGAAAGATACGGTAAAAGTCAAAGATTTAAAAAAGCAGAAGTTAGAAGAGAAGGAAAAAGAATTAAATAAGAGACTTGATAACCCAAAAGTAGCTATTGAAGATTACTTAGATTATATTAAAAGGGCAATAAGCGACAGTAAAACATTTGATTCTAATCTAAAAAAAGCCAGTCAGGTATGGGAAAATCGTTCATATGAAAGTTTTAAGAAAAGTTATACTGGTGTAAAAAAGTTTGTTGTGGAATCAGAACCTAAGGTTGTCTCTCAGAAAGGCAACACTGCAACTGTTTCAGTTAAGATAAAGCAGACAATTTCTAAAAATGGAAAGGATGAAGAAAAAGAGATTACAGTTACTTATAATCTTGTTGCAGATGAGAAAGGCAAATGGAAAATCCGAAGTAATATTGTTAAATAAATAAAAAGTTGAATAAATGAGCATTTTAGTAAACAAAAAATCTCGTGTAATTGTGCAGGGAATTACTGGCTCGGAAGGAGCTTTTCATACAACCCAGATGCTTGAATATGGGACCAATATTGTTGGTGGTGTAACGCCCGGAAAAGGTGGTATGAAGTTTCTTGATAGGATTCCAATTTATAATACGGTAAGAGAAGCAGTACTTGAAACTGACGCGAATGTTTCTGTAATTTTTGTACCCCCTGCTTTTGCTGCTGATGCTATTCTTGAAGCTGTGGATGCCGGAATTAAATTAGTTGTATGTATTACCGAAGGTATCCCTACAAAGGATATGATGGAAGTTTATGATTACATTCAGAACCAAAATAAAAATGGCAATCCTGTAAGATTAATTGGTCCAAATTGTCCAGGCATTATTTCACCAGGTGAATGTAAAGTTGGAATAATGCCAGGATTCATCCATAAAAAAGGTAAGGTGGGAGTTGTATCACGAAGTGGGACTCTTACCTATGAAGCTGTTGATCAGTTAACAAAACTGGGGATAGGTCAATCAACCTGTATTGGTATAGGAGGAGACCCCGTTATTGGAACACGATTTATTGATGCAATAAAATTATTTAATGAAGATAAAAACACAGAAGGAATTTTATTAATAGGTGAGATTGGAGGTAATGCAGAGGAAGAAGCAGCTTATTATGTAAAAAAATATATAAAAAAACCAGTTATAGGTTTTATTGCAGGCAAAACTGCTCCACCAGGTAGGCGTATGGGACATGCAGGTGCTATTATATCGGGGGGAAAGGGAACTGCTGCTGAGAAAATAGAAGTATTTAAGAAATGTGGAATTACCGTCGTAGATTCTCCTGCAAATATCGGTATTACTGTTAAAGCCGCTCTTGAAAAGTTTAAGAAAAAACAAAACAAAAAGGAACAAGAAAAACAAAAAAACAAACAGAAAAAAAGTAAATCTATAAAGAAGAAAGAAAAACGAATAAAAAAAACTAAAAAGTAAAGAAAGTAATATTTGAGATATACAATAATAAAAATAAATAATGCAAAATTTTATGCATATCATGGGGATCTCGAGTATGAAAAGAAGTATGGAAACCAATTTGAGGTAGATGTAAAACTTAAATGTGATTTATCAGAATTAAATGACACAGACAAACTTAGTAAGACTGTTGATTACCTTGCGGTATATAATCTCTTAAGTGAAATTTTTAGTAGTGAGAAATTCAATTTGATTGAAACTTTAAATCGTAAAATATGTAAAGCAATACTTGATAAATTTGAACAGGTAAAAGAAGTAGAAGTAAGAGTAAGAAAACCAAATGCTCCATTGGGTATTATAGATTCAATTGAGGTGGTAAATAAATTGAAAAGGCTTTAATGATTACTGTATATTTGTCACTTGGTTCAAATCTTGGTGACAAAGTTGATTATATAGCAAAGGCAATAAGACATATAAAAAAAATTATTGGTGTTAAGTTTCAAAGAATATCATCATTGTATCTTACCCAACCTTGGGGTATTGACAGCAACAATGAGTTTGTTAATTGCATTGTAGAGATTAAGACATCTTTGGAAGCAGAAGAATTACATTTGTTATTAAAGGATATAGAATTAAAAGTTGGTAGAAAAGATTTCAGACAAAACAGGGATAGAGAAATAGATATTGATATTATATTTTATGGGAATAAGATAGTGAACAAGAAAAATCTTATAATTCCGCATCCAAGAATGCATAAAAGGATGTTTGTATTGCAACCAATGATGGATTTGTGTGCTGATTTTAGGCATCCGCTTTTAAAAAAGAGTATTCAAGAGCTTATTTTGCTAAGTGAAGATTATTTGAAAATTACTAAATTAAATAATGTAACTGTTGACTGAGAGAAGTGTAAAATATATTGCTATTGAAGGTGTAATAGGTGCAGGCAAAACTACACTTGCAAGGAAATTAGCTGAACGTCTAGGAGCTAAATTAATTCTGGAAAATTTTGAAGATAATCCCTTCCTTGAAAAGTTTTACAAGAATAGAGCAAGATATGCTTTTCATACCCAGATATATTTTCTTTTGAGTAGATTTAGACAACTAAGCCGTGTTTACCAGGAAGATTTATTTCATAATTACATTGTTGCAGATTATATATTTGAGAAGGATAAAATTTTTGCTTATTTAAATCTTGAAGATGATGAATTAGACCTATATGAAAAAATTGCTGCTTTGATTGAAAAATCGATTCGAATCCCGGATCTTGTTATTTATTTACAATCAAGTGTCGAACGTCTAATGAAAAATATTCAACAGCGGGACAGAGAAATTGAGAAAACTATAAGTGAAAAATATATCCGGGAATTAAATGAAGGGTATAATTATTTCTTTTTCCGTTACAAAGCCACCAAAATTCTTGTTGTTAACACAGATGAGGTGGATTTATTGTATAACAACGAAGACTTTGAAAATCTTGTAAAAGAAATAACAAAACCTGTTCATCCCGCCCTTGAATACTTCAACTCTTCAGCAAGAAAAATTGGGTAATGTTATAACTAAAAAAAATGCTTCGTGTTTTAATATTCCTATTGCTGCTTTTTGCGATTAGTATCTTATTAAAAGGATTATTGAAACTTTTTGTTATATATAGAAAATTAAAATCTGATTTTAACATCCTTGACAAAAAAAACAGAGAAAAAGAACAAGTTGATTCAACAAATATTGTTGATGCAGACTTTGTAGAATTAAATAACTCTGATGACAGCAAAAGTAAGTAAAGCAATAGGTAATCTATTAGACCCATTTAATGTTCGTAACATATTAGTTGTTAAACAACATAATCAGTTAGGAGATATGTTGTGTACCTATCCAATGATGGCAGCACTGAAAAAAAAATTTCCCGCTGCAAAGTTAACATTAGTTGCTTCACATGATAACAATTACATTATTAATCCTGAAACAGATGAATATGTTGATTATTTAATAACCTTTGATAAACATTCAATTTGGAAAATTATAGAGTTTATAAAACTTTTATTTAAAAATACATATGATATTGGAATTGTTCCCTCTACGGTTTCTTATTCACAAACTTCTCACCTTATAACGTTTTTTTCAAATAGTAAAGTTAGAGTTGGAGTATTAGAAATAGATGGGAAGAAAAATCCTTATTCAAAATATCTAAATATTGCTGACAAATTTGAATGGGAAAAACGTAAACTTCATCAAACTGAAAGAATGATACAAATTGTAGAACAAATTGGTTGTACTTTGTCTCGAGAGGAAATAAGTAACCTGGAACTTAGATTGAGTTCCGAAGAAATTAACTTTGCTCGAAATTTTATAAATGATAACTTTCCGGGTAAAACTTCCCCAATATTTGCTTTTTTTTGTGGAGCTGGAAAACTTCCTAATAGATGGAAAGTTGAAAACTTTAAGCAATTAATTTTATTGTTGCAAAATAAATTTAATTCACAAATTTTAATAGTTATTGGAAAATCAGATAAAGAACTGACAGAAGAATTGTTTAACAATGTTGCTTCGGTTTTCAGTGAAGTAGTTAAAATAGATAGAAATAACATAAGGGAAATAGCTGCGGTTCTCAAATATTGTGATTTGTTTGTTACCAATGATACAGGAATTATGCATGCTGCAGCTTTTGTTAATGCTCCGGTTGTAGGGCTATTTGGTCCTACAAAAGGATACGAGTGGGGTCCACTTAATAAACGAGGGGCTTTTATTCAATCACCGACTGATGACATTAATGATTTAAAACCAGACTTCGTTTATAATTTTATAATAAACTTCCTTAAACACAAAAATGAATCAAGTACTTGGAGCTATTGATATAGGAACAAATTCCTTTCATCTTGTTATTGCAGAGGTTGATAATAAAGGAATTGTAAAAGTTTTAACAAGTGACCGTGAAGTTGTCCGCTTAAGTCGTAGTTCAACAGATATGAAATATATTACTGAGGAATCTATGCAAAGAGGAATTCAGGTACTACAACGTTTTAAAAAAGTATGTGATAATTATAAGTGCTTCATTAGAGCTGTTGGAACGAGTGCAACAAGGGAAGCTTTAAACAGAGATGAGTTTATTACTCGGGTATATACTCAAACAGGAATAAAAATTGAAGTTGTTTCAGGGTTTGAAGAATCAAGATTAATTTATCTTGGAGCATTACAGGCTCTTCCAATATACAACAAGAAAATTCTTCTCATTGATATAGGAGGAGGTAGTACAGAATTTGTAATAGGTTATCACGGTAATATAATATATGCAAATAGTATTAAAATTGGTGCTGTTAGACTAACTGAAAAATTTTTTCATAAGAAACCATCTTATGAAGTAATTGATCAGGCAAAGCTTTATATAAAAGGTATGATAAGTAATGTTACGAGGTTTTTGGTTAACTATAGAGTTGAAATGGTAGTGGGAACCTCTGGTACGATAATGGCTATTGCTAATGTAATTTTTTTGAGTGAAAATAAAACAATCCAAGAGCCTGCTAATTTGAATGGTTATGTAATTAAGCAAAAAGCTATAAATAAAATAGCATCTAAGATATATAATAGTAAGATGTCAGAATTAGGACAGATAAAAGGAATTCAAAAAGAAAGACGAGATATTATAAGAGCTGGAGCCTTAATATTTGACACTATTGTAAAAGAACTTGGTATTGATAAAGTTGTAATATCATCATATGCCCTAAGAGAAGGAATCATACTTGATACAATAGATAAAGAGCACAACACGCTTGTTAATGCAGATATGGCTAATGTTAGGTATAGAAGCATAATGAATTTGGGAAAGTCTTGTAATTTTGATAAACTGCATTCTGAACAAGTTGCGAAAATTGCTTTAAAAATTTTTGATTTTTTATCTAATAAATATAATCTTGATTCAAAAGATAAAGAATTTTTAGAAGCTGCAGCTTTAATGCACGATATAGGTTCGCATATTTCACATTTCCAACATCACAGGCATTCATATTATCTTATTGTTAATAGTGATTTACTTGGTTATAATTACAGCGATCTTGAAATCATTGCTAATATCGCGCGTTATCATCGTAAATCTCACCCGAAGATTAAACATGAAAATTATAATAAACTTGATTACCAATCAAAAGAAAAAGTAAAAAAACTTGCTGGGATCTTAAGAATAGCTGATGGTTTAGATAGAGGACATTGTTCAGTTGTAAAAGATATTGAACTTAAGCTCAGCAGAAATACCCTTAATATTACAGTTATAACTTCTGCTGGTAGTGATGCAAGTCTTGAAATATGGGCAGCTAACAATAAAAAAACATTATTTGAAGAATCTTTCTCGTTAACAGTTAATATTGAATTAAAAAAATAAATTATGAAAATAGGAATTTCTTGTTATCCAACATACGGAGGTAGTGGTGTAGTTGCAACAGAACTCGGCAAATGTCTTGCTGAAGAGGGACATGAGATTCATTTTATTTCTTATGCAATGCCAACAAGGCTAAGTTCTTTTCTTAGTAATATTTTCTATCACGAGGTTGAAGTAGGAACTTATCCTCTCTTTGATTTTCCACTTTATAGTCTTGCTCTTGCAAGTAAAATGGTTGAAGTTGCAAAATATTATGAAGTTAATCTGTTTCATGTACATTATGCAATACCACATGCAACAAGTGCTTATCTTGCAAAAGAAATTTTAAAATCAGATAACAAGTCACCAATTGATGTAAAAATAATTACGACTCTTCATGGTACTGATATAACTCTTGTTGGACTTGAACCAAGTTTTATGCATACAGTAAAGTTTAGTATAGAAAAATCTGATGGGGTAACTGCTGTTTCTAACTATTTGAAAGAAAAAACTATTTCAAATTATAAAATTAATAAAGATATTGAAGTAATACCAAATTTTGTTGATACTGAAAAATACAAAAGAATTTCTAATGATTGTACTATTAGGTTAAAAAATCAAATCGCTCCTGGAGGTGAAAAAATAATAGCTCATACCTCAAATTTTAGGCCAGTTAAAAGAGTTAAGGATGTAATAAGAATTTTTGAACAAATTAATAAACAAGTTCCAAGCCGATTGCTAATGATAGGTGACGGACCCGAGAGAAGTGAATGTGAGCGTCTTGCATTAGAACTTAACATCTTTGATAGTATAAGGTTTGTTGGAAAACAGGATTCACTTGTAGAGTTTTTATCAATATCTGATCTGTTTTTACTTCCTTCTCAGACTGAGAGTTTTGGTCTTGCTGCCCTTGAGGCTATGAGTTGTGGAGTACCGGTAATCTCAACAAGTATTGGTGGGATTCCTGAAATCAATATTCATGCTGAAACAGGCTATATTGCAGAAATAGGAGATATTGAAAGAATGGCAAGATATGGAATCGAACTTCTTACAAACGAAAAAAAATATTTTTTATTTAGCAAAAATGCAAGGCTACAAGCATTAAAATACGATGAAAAGAAAATTGTTCCACTTTATGAAAGTTTTTATGAAAAGGTTCTAAATCAAAAATAATTTATTTTTTATAAGGTCTATCTGTTCTCAACACGAAACCCGAAAGCTTTAAGGAAACAGTGTTAAGAAGATTTTCAGGTACATATTTACCTGAGCTGTTATTTGCTACAATTACTCTTGAGACTTTTTGGTCATCGTTGAATATAATCTTTATTTTTTCCCCTTCTGAAAAGTTTACACCATTTGCTTTTCCTTCTTCGTATAGGAAATAGATACTGTATGCATTTTTAAAAACTTCAATAGAAATGATTTTATCCTCGTTGAAAAAAATTGTTATATTATTTCCTTTTATTTGGTCAAATCTTTCTTTAAAAAGATGGTCTTTGTTGGTTGTTATTAAAAATGATTCTTCACTGCCTGGAATATCCAGCTTCTGTGCATAAATTCTTTTAATCTTATTATTATATATATCTGCGAAAATAGAATCTCCAGTTAACTGATAATTATCATACCACACTATGGGTTGCTTATGCAAATAAAAATTACTGTATTCATTATCTACTGACTTAACATACATTGCAACCTGGCTTTTAGATGAAAATAGTTTTCGAATTATTTCTACATTATCTGTTGCAACATATTTTTCTTGATGGTTTCTATAAGATTCTAATATATTACTGTAAATAAAAAGTGTGTCGGGGTTGTCAGTGTTTTCTTTGTTAGCTTCGATTTTTATTAAGTTTGCATTCCCTTTAACAAAAGAATACTGCGTTTGTTCGTAATTTTCTAAATAATTGCCTTTTATCGTTGTTTGCTTTCCTGGATTAACAATTGTTACATTACCTGTAGCAATTGATTTCCTCTCAAACTTATAGTTTGTAAGACTATCGCAATATATTACTGAAGAATCCGCTTCAATAGAAACTTTTTCAAAAGCAAATGTTTTTCCTTGTCTCTTATAAAAGTCAATATTTTCGGCTCTTATAATTGCAGAATCAGTAATAACAGTTACATTTTCACGTGCGAACGAGTCCTCTGTGTTTCTGTAATATGTTAACTTATTGCTTGTAATTTTATATTCCGGGTTTTCTATACTTACATTCCCTGTAAAAACAGCTTTACTTTCATTAAAATAATAAATTCCATAATCTGCTTTCAAAGTCGCATTTGGATCTTTTAGTATTACTCCTCGTTCACATATAGCCTTATCCTCATTACCATAATATATAGCTCGTGAAGCAAAAAGTGATAATGTATCTTGGAAAATACGAACATTACCTTTAAGTTCAACCTTATTAATATCAAGAAATTGTATTGCAGAATTACAATAAACTTTGATGTTCTTATGTGTAAGATAAACATTCCCTATTGCTTCCCTTACACTTATACCATTAATAGTACTACCTATAAGTTTGTCAGCACTTTTTAGTTCGATCTTTTCTTGGGGTAAACACTTGTTAAGAGAAGAAGAAATTATTACGTAAAAACATATACAAAAAAGCGGAAAAAAATACCGTATTATTTTCTTTATCATTTAGTAAAGGTCCCGGTTACTTTAAATATTGTATAATTTTTAAGACTTTGATCTGATTCAAATCCAATACCTTCTACAACTTCTTTTGGTGTTGTTATTTTAATATAAACATCAGAGGATACCTTTTGAAGTTTATTGTTCCAATAAAGCTTTTGGGTCTGAAGAATGTTTCCGTCCTTATTTGTTACTACTACGCTGTCATAAATTTCTATGTCTTTTGAAGTATCAAATACTTTGCCCCTTTTTCCTACAAGTTTTGATACTATTTCATTTTGTTTATAGAAATAAACAGTTGCATTACTATCAATTATTGTAATAGACTTAGAATTAAAAACAGATATATGTCCTGCATACAATATTGCTTTTATGATTCCTGAATCTGAAAATACTACTGTTGAATTCCAGCTTTCCTGATCCGGTGTTTCATTAGATTTGAGATTAGTTTTTGGTGGTTCCATTTTATTTTCACAGGATAATAAAATAGAAACACTCATTATAATCATTAATCTGAAAAAAATTTGTTGCATATAAAAAATTATATACCTAATTCTACAAGTGTATGTATGTGAACAATTCCTGCTAACCTATTATGTTTATCAACAACTATTAACTGGGTAATTTTATTCTTTTCCATTATTTCAAGGGCGGTTTTTGCAAGAGTATCTGAACTGATTATTTTTGGTGAGGTAGTCATAATATCACGTGCTTTTACTTTTTGTATATTTATATCTTTTTCCAGAAGTCGTCTTATATCTCCATCAGTTATTATTCCTAAGATCTTAGAGTTGTCTTTTACTATTGTACAACCTAAACGTTTTGACGAAATCATATATATTGTATCTTTCAAAGGTGTTTTAGAGTTGACAATTGGAATATCTTTTCCCTTAATCATTATATCTTCAACTTTTAAAAGTAATCTTCTGCCAAGCGTTCCACCAGGGTGTACTGCGGCAAAATCCTTTTCTGTAAATCCTCGTCTGTCCAGTAATGCTATTGCAAGTGCATCTCCAATTACGAGTGCAGTTGTAGATGATGATGTTGGTGCCAAATTCAGCGGACAGGCTTCTTCTTTTACTGTGCTATCTATTACGATATCAGAATTAATTGCCAGATAAGACTTGTTATTTCCAGTGATAGAAATAATAGTTACACCTATTTCTTTGAGAATTGGTATAAGTCGTTTTATTTCAGGTGTACTTCCACTCTTTGAAACAAGAATAACAACGTCTTCTTTTTTAACAATACCTAAATCGCCATGAATACTATCCGCAGAATGAAGAAAGGTTGAATATGTACCAGTTGAATTAAAAGTTGCTACTATTTTTTGAGCTATTATGCCTGATTTCCCGATACCCGTTACTACAACTTTCCCTTTGCAATAATATATAGTGTTGACTGCTTTAGCAAAATTGTTTTTGAATGTTATTGAAGAAAATCTTTTTTCGAGGTCCTTTAATGCCTGTTTTTCTTTAATTACAACTGATTTTCCACTTCGTACAGCTTTCTCTTCATTTTGCATAATGTAAAAGTTAGATAAATTTAATTTTCTTTACAATGTTTAAATCCAACAAATATCTGTTTTTAACAACAACTTTCATAAGTATATAGAATTTTGTTTAAATGTTTTTTAAAAAAATACTAAAATATAGAAAAAATAAAAGAGAGTAACTTCTCTTCTCTAAAATAAAAAGTGAATTAAAATAAAAGATTAAAAACCGTTCAAATTTTACATTTATTCCTTTGTCTTGTCCTCTTAATTAAATCAATACTCCATTCGTTATTATATTGTTTTAAAAAATTATATTAAGGCTTCTTTATTTTTCTTCCTCGAATATCAAGAATTTTTAAGCCAAAAATTTCATAATATTGCGATTTTTTTCTTAAAATTTACAATTTAGTTTTAGCCCTTAAGTTTTCTTTAATAATGAAATTGCTCGTGGCATAGGTTTAAGAACCAGGTGGTCTGTTCTAATATGAGGTAGGAATTTGCAATGGAGACTTTTGATGTTTTTATAGCATTTTGTATTTTAGTAGTTCTTTACATTCACTTTAAAAACAGGAAAGAACTTTTAAAACCATAGAAGTTAAAATAGAAATTATAAAATCTTTTACTATTTATGTTTTTTGTGACCATTTGTATTTTCACTGAAACATAAAATAGAACATGATTTTATGGTAAAAAAAAGTAGATTATGTTAGTTATTAATGAATGTCACATTTCAGTGCCTATGACAGTGATTAATATCATCTGACGTTAGTTCTCCACGTGAATATAGAATTGCAGCTCTTTCGGGTTCACGTTCTAATGTAATAATAACTTCAATTCCATTTTTGTGAAGATCCTGAATAAGTCTTCTTCCAGCTGATTGACATATTAAAGCACTGCATCCTTTAAATGCGTCAACAAAACCTTGATGACTATGGTGTTCATGTTGATGGTTCCCGTGATGGTGATGTTCTCCATCTTTAGGTCTGTTGTTTGGATGATTTCCAAAGGTATTTTGGACATTTGTTTTGTTGATAATATTACCATTTTCTAATTCGATAATTATAAAACCAGCACATCTACCAGCATGACCAGCAATTGTCGTAAAATTATCAGTAGCTATTGCTACTTTTGTTTTGTTGTTTTGAGTTTGCATAGTTTTTGTTTTTTGATTATTTAAAAATATTTCGTTTTTATCTTTAATAGCATAAGGAACCTCAAGGTTAATCTTCAATGCTTTACCTTCAATCAAAGCAATTGCTATTTTATGATGAGCATCATTGATAATTCTGCTAAAAGTTGTCCTCGAAACTTTCATTAATGCAGATGCAGGTTCCTGATCCATGCCTTCATAATCTGCTAAACGTACAGCTTCAACTTCGTCTGCAAATAAAGTGATTTCTTCAAGTTCCTTCATAGGTATACCACGAGGCTTATAGTAATAAGATTTGTGATTGAAATTTATCCAGCGACATTTTCTTGGTCTTCCTCTATTTTTGCACATATGTTCAAAAATATGTAAAATGTTTTTTATTGTCAAGATAAGTTTTTTAACAACTTTTATAAATTATATGACTTAGGTTTCGAGTAAAAATGGCTTTTATAATTTTTTGTATATAACAAGTTCGATTTTGTTGCATTGAAAATACAAATATTATTCTATATTTTAATTGACTTCTCATGGGCGGTTAGCTCAGCTGGTTAGAGCGCCACGTTGACATCGTGGAGGCCATTGGTTCGAGTCCATTACCGCCCACATTTTTTTAAATATGTTTTTTAATAATAACTTTAATGGATACTTTCATAAAAATTAAATTCCCTGATGGGAATACAAAAGAGTTTCCTTCTGGAATTTCTGCTTTTGAAATAGCGAAATCTATAGGTGATAGGTTTGCTAATGAAGTTCTTGTTTGTAAATTTAATGGAATTTTCAGGGATCTAAGCTATAAAATATACGATAGTGGTGAAATCATATTTTATAAATTTGATTCTCCGGAAGGAAAAGAATGCTTCTGGCATACATCTTCACATATGATGGCTCAAGCAATAGAGGAACTCTATCCTGGTGCTAAGTTTGGTGTTGGTCCAGCAATAGAAAATGGTTTTTATTATGATGTAGATAGTGAAGTTAAGTTTACTGAAGAAGACTTGAAAAAAATTGAAGAGAGGATGCTTGAAATTGCAAAAAGAGATTTGAAACCTCAAAGAGAAGAATTACCACGCTTGGACGCTATTAATTATTTCAAGACAAAGCGAATAGATCCTTATAAAGTAGAAATACTTGAAACTATTGCTCAAGATGAAGATGTAGTTTCCCTTTATCACCAGGGTAACTTTACCGATTTATGCAGAGGTCCTCATTTGCCAACAACTGCAAAGGTTAAAGCGGTTAAACTTCTTTCGGTTTCGGGATCGTATTGGAGAGGTGATGAAAAAAACAAAATGTTGCAACGTATCTATGGTATTTCTTTCCCTTCGCAAAAAGAACTGAAAGAATATCTTGCGTATCTTGAAGAAGCAAAAAAACGTGATCATAGAAAACTCGGTAAAGACCTTGATCTTTTTATGTTTAGTGAAGTAAGTCCTGGAATTCCATTTTGGTTACCTAATGGTATGATAATCTTTCGAGAACTTGAAAAATTTTCAAGGGAGCTTCATGATAAATACGGATATCAGGAAATTAATACTCCTATTATAGTTAGAGAATCTTTATTTAAAACCTCTGGACACACTACGCATTATATAGAAAATATGTTTAAAATTATATCTGGTGAAGAAGTTTTCTATGTAAAACCTATGAATTGCCCAGAGGCAACATTAGTTTATTCATCAAAGCTGAGAAGTTATAGAGATTTGCCTTTACGATTAAGTGAATTGGGACGTAATCATAGAAATGAAATAAGTGGGGCACTCGGTGGAATGTTTAGAGTAAGGGGGTTTGTTATGGATGATGCGCATATATTTTGTCGTAATGATCAAATTCTTGAGGAAATTACAAATGTTCTTAGCTTAATGACGGAAACATATAATGCCTTTGGGTTTACCCCAAGTTATTATCTTTCAACAAGACCAGATGAAGCAATGGGAGAAGTTGAAGTATGGGAAGCTGCAGAGGATGCTCTGAGAAAAGCTCTTGAAGCAAATAATTTATCTTATAATGTAAATGAAAAAGATGGTGCTTTTTATGGACCTAAAATAGATGTTCACATAAAAGATGCACTTGGTAGAACCTGGCAACTTGCTACTATACAACTTGATTTTCAATTGCCTGAAAGATTTAATTTAACATATCAAGGAAGTGATGGAAAAAAGTATAGACCGGTAATGATTCATAGAGCCATTTATGGTAGTTTTGAAAGATTTATTGGTATATTAACAGAACATTATGCTGGTAATTTCCCACTCTGGCTTGCCCCAAAACAAGTTATTGTTTTGTCAGTTACCAATGCTCAGGAAAGTTATGCTTCTGAAGTATATGAAGACCTAAAAAAAGAAGGTTTCAGAGTTGATTTGGATGTGCGAAATGAGAAAATTTCTTACAAAATAAGAGAAGCTGAAAATTATAAAATTCCTTATATGGTAATTATAGGAGAAAAGGAGAAAACAGATGGTAATATTTCTGTAAGACAACATAAAAAAGGTGATATTGGAAAATTTACATTGAAAAAGTTTATTGAAATGCTTAAATTAGAAATTTATCATAAAAAATTTTAGTTTAAGAAACTTTTAGAAAGGGTTATTTATTAAAGAAAAGGAAAAAAAAGTAAGAATAAACAACGAAATTAGAGCTAACAGAGTTAGGGTAGTAGATGAAGATGGGAAGTCTTTAGGTATTATGTCTTTGAATGAAGCTTTACAATTGGCAGCTTCAAGATCTCTTGATCTTGTAGAAATATCCCCTAATGCAGAAACCCCAGTCTGTAAAATTATTGACTATGGGAAGTTTAATTATGAAAGGCAAAAGAAAGAAAAGCTTCAGAAGAAGCATCAGACAGTAATGACTGTTAAGGAAATACGCTTTAATGCTAATACAGATGCTCATGATGTAGAATTTAAAACAAGACATTTAAGACAATTCCTTTTAGATGGCCATAAAGTTAAAGCTTGTGTAATTTATAGAGGTCGCATGATAACACATATTGAGATTGGAGAGAAATTGATGAATGATGTACTTGAAAAACTTCAAGATATAGGTAAACTTGAAAGTCCACCTAAGCTTGAAGGTAAAATGCTGGTTGCTTATATTCTTCCTGATAAGAAAAAAATTGCAGCAATAAAAAATAAACAAACAAAACAAAATATTAATACAGTACCAACTGAAAATAAGCAAGAAAGGAATATAGATACAAATGCCCAAAATGAAATCTAATCGTGCTGCTGTTAAGAGATTTAAAACTACAGCAAGCGGAAAACTAAAGAGAGAAAAAGCCTACAGAAGTCACATTTTAACCAAGAAATCTGCTAAAAGAAAACGTAAACTCAGAACGGCGACATTAGTATCACCTGCAGATGTTAAAAGAATGAAACGTTTAATTTTAGCTGAGTAGTTATATAAAACCATTATTATTTAAGAAGAGGTTCAAAAATCCTTATCAGGATTACCTCAATTAAAAAAAATAGAAAGGAGAAAAAATGCCAAGAGCAAAAAATAAAGTTGCTTCACATAGAAGAAGAAAACGTATTATTAAATCTGCTAAAGGTTACTGGGGTGCACGTGGTAATGTTTATACAATAGCTAAAAACGCTGTCGAAAAAGGTTTACTGCATGCATATAAAGACAGAAAGCTTAAGAAGAGAGAATTCAGGAAGCTTTGGATTGCAAGAATAAATGCTGCTGCTCGATTATGTGGGACTACTTATTCTCAGTTAATAGGAGCACTGCACAAGAAAAATATTGATATAAACCGGAAAACACTTGCAGATTTAGCTTATAATAATATTGATGCCTTTCGGGAAATAGTTAAGTCAGCAAACAGCTAACCATTTTCAATATATATAAAACAATAAAAGCGGATATTTTGTATCCGCTTTTATCATTTAAATACTCTAAGTTTAGTTATTTTATATTTTTAAGGATTTCTTTATCTTTATTTTATAATAAAAGATGATAGATAAAATAAAGTCCATAACTAATGAGGTTGAGATTCTACTAAAAAAAATATCAAGCCTTTCCGAATTAGAAGAATTTAGAATAAAGTATCTTAGTAGAAAAGGTGTTATTAACAGTCTCTTTGAAAATTTTAAATCCCTCTCAAGTCAAGAAAAGTCAGAAATAGGCAAACTCCTTAATGAGTTAAAGAAATTTGCACAGTCTTCGTATGAAGCCAAAAAACAAGAGTTTGAAAAAAAAGTAAGTTCTCATTATAAAGATCTGGATTTAACACTCCCAGGAAGAAGATATAATGTTGGAAGTAAACACCTTATAAGTCAGGCATTAGATGAAATTATTTATATTTTCAGAAGAATAGGATTTTCTGTTTTTGATAGTCCTGAAATAGAAGATGAATATCATAATTTTGATGCATTAAATACTCCAGATTATCACCCTTCCAGAGATATGCAAGATACTTTTTATTTGGAAAGCGATACAGAAAATTATCTTTTGAGAACTCATACATCACCGGGTCAGATTCGTGTTATGGAAAAATTTTCTCCCCCGGTTAAAGTAATTGTTCCTGGAAAGTGTTATAGAAATGAAGCTATTAGTTCGCGTTCTCTCTCAATGTTTCATCAGATAGAAGGATTTTATGTGGATAAAAATGTAACATTTAGGGAATTACAGGCAACATTATCTTATTTCGCAAGAGAGTTTTTTGGAAGAAATTTAAAAACAAGACTCAGACCAAGTTTTTTCCCCTTTACAGAACCATCTGCTGAAATGGATGTTGAGTGTTATCTTTGCAATAGTAAAGGTTGCAGAGTTTGTAAATATACTGGTTGGTTAGAAATATTGGGATGTGGAATGATTGATCCTAACGTATTTGCCGCAGTTGGGTATGATTCAGAAAAATACACAGGCTATGCTTTTGGTATGGGATTAGAAAGAACTCTGATGATTAAGTTTGGCATCCCTGATATTAGAATGTTTTATGAAAATGATATTAGATTGTTAAAGCAATTTAGATAAATAAACAAAAAGTAAAAAAGGAGATTATTAATGATTACACAAACTTTGAATCTTAAAATTTATTCATTACTTTTTATTTTACTATGGTTTTTTACTGGTTGTAACGAAGGACAACAGCAAAAACAAACCGGTCAGCAAATAAAAACAGATACAGCAAAAACCCAGTTAACAACATCAAATGACACTGTACAGAAAACATCTATAACAAACGGAGATATAATGAAAATTGAAACCAATAAAGGTGTAATTAAAATTAAACTTTTTCCTGACAAAGCCCCTAAAACTGTAAGTCGAATAAAAGAACTTGTCAATAAAGGCTTTTACAATGGAATAATTTTTCATAGAGTTATTGATGGCTTTATGATTCAAGGAGGGGATCCTACAGGAACTGGTACACAAGGCTCAGGGCAAACAATTCCAGATGAATTTAACAATGGTCTTAAACATGATTCTAAAGGGGTAGTTGCTATGGCAAATACAGGTCGACCGAATTCCCAGGATTCACAGTTTTACATTACTCTTGCACCCCAACCCCATTTAGATGGAAAGTATACAATCTTCGGTAAGGTTATAAGTGGAATGGATGTAGTGGAAAAAATAGGAAAAGTTAAAACAGATGCTCGTGATAAACCACTTGAAGAAGTAAAAATGATTAAAGTAACACTGGAAGAAGAGTAATCTTATAAATATCTTATTTCTTTTTCAATGCCGCAGGAAACTCCTATTATAACTGAGCCACAGGAGTTTAAAAAAGAACTTGGACTTCTTGATTCAACACTTCTTGTAGTTGGAAGTATGATTGGCTCAGGAATTTTTATAGTTAGTGCTGATATTGCTCGTACAGTTGGTTCAGCTGGCTGGCTACTTCTTGTGTGGGTAATTACTGGAGTAATAACAGTTGCTGCTGCTTTATCCTATGGTGAACTTGCTGCAATGATGCCTAAGGCAGGTGGTCAATATGTTTACCTTAAAGAGGCATGGAATCCACTTATAGGTTTTCTTTATGGATGGACTCTTTTTCTTGTTATACAAACTGGAACAATTGCTGCTGTTGCAGTTGCATTTGCTAAATTTACAGGCATAATATTACCAATATTTTCAGAAAAAAATATTATATTATCCTATTTGAAGTATAAAATTTCAGCTGCACAGATACTTGCTATTGTTAGTATATGGGTTTTGACACTGATAAATCTTAAAGGGATCAAAATTGGAAAAGTTGTGCAGAATATTTTTACCGGCACTAAAACTGTAGCACTCTTTCTCCTAATTATCCTTGGGCTCCTGCTTGGTGCTGATTCTTATGCTTATCACATAAACTTGAAAGATTTTTGGACACCAACATGGACACATATTGAAGGGGATAATATTATTAATGTTCAAACACTTACAGGTTTAAGTATCATTGCAGCAGTTGGGGTTGCTATGGTTGGTTCTGTGTTTTCAGCTGATGCCTGGAATAATATAACCTTCACAGCTGCGGAAATTAAAGACCCAAGAAAAAATATTCCGCGAAGTTTGTTTTTAGGAACTTTAATAGTAACAATACTTTATCTTTTAGCAAACCTTAGTTACATTTTTGTTTTACCAGTAAAAGGAAATCCAAATGGAACTACAGCATTTGAAAGGGGCATTCAATTTGCCCTTAACGACAGAGTAGGAGCAGCGGCAGTTTCAGTATTTCTTGGTGAAACAGCCGCAATTGTTATGGCTTTACTTATTATGATTTCAACCTTTGGTTGCAATAACGGTTTAATTCTTTCAGGAGCAAGAGTTACATATGCTATGTCAAGAGATAATTTATTTTTTAAAAATATGAGTCATCTCAATAACAATGCTGTACCTGGTAATGCTCTTGTACTTCAGGCTATTTGGGCAAGTATACTTTGCCTTTCAGGTACTTATTCAGATTTGTTGGATTATGTAGTTTTTGCTGTGATGATATTTTATATTCTTACTATTCTTGGTCTTTTCAGACTTCGATTTACTAAACCAGAAATTCCAAGACCATATAAAGCTTTTGGTTACCCTATTGTTCCAGCTTTATATATTTTGATTGCTTTAGTTTTTGCTATAATCCTTTTGATTTATAAACCACAATATACATATCCTGGGGTTGCTATTGTATTGATTGGAATACCTGTTTATTATATTTGGCAAGCGAAGAAAAAATAAAATTAAATTAATTCTCAATAACTTAAATTTTAATATTATGACTTTAATATTAACAAAAGAAGATGTAATGAAGGTTCTAAATATGGCAGATTGTATAAATGTGGTTGAAAAAGCCTTTGCTGAGTTAGCAAAGGGTTCTGCAATCTTGCCATTGAGAACTACAATTAAAACAGATGATGGTATTTCTCTATATATGCCAGCATATTTAAAAGAAAGCCAGGCTCTTGCTTGTAAAGTAGTTACAGTGTATAAAAACAATCCTACTAAGTTTCAACTTCCAACAACAATAGGTAAAGTTTTACTCCAGAATCCTACAACTGGTGAAGTTATTTGTATAATGGATGGATCTTATTTAACTGCGGTTAGAACTGGTGCTGCAAGTGGAGTTGCTACAAAATATCTTGCTAAAGATAAAGAAGGAGTGAAAGTTTCTATTTTTGGAGCTGGTATACAAGCACAAATGCAACTTTGGGCTATGAAAGAAGTTAGAAAAATTTTTAAGGCATTAGTCTATGATGTAGACACTGATAAAGCAAAAAAATTTGCCGAAGAAATGAATCTAAAGTTGAATCTAAATGTTGAAGTTGCAAATTCAATAGATGAAATGTTACAAGTTGATATAATTTGTACAGCAACATCATCTTCTATTCCTTTATTTGATGGTTCAAAGTTACTGGAAGGTACTCATATTAACGCTATAGGTAGCCATACACCCGATGCAAGAGAGCTTGATACCGAAACAATCAAAAGGTCATTGTTTGTAGGCGATTCACTTGAAGCATGTTTTAATGAATCCGGAGACATTATTATTCCTTTGAAGGAACAAGCTATTACACATGGTCACTTTTATGCAGAATTAGGAGAAATATTAATTGGTAAGAAGCAGGGTAGAACAAATGAAAAAGAAATAACTCTTTTCAAATCCAATGGACTTGCAATACAGGATGCAGCTACAGCAAAGCTTGTGTACGAAAAGGCAAAGAGCTTAAATGTTGGAACTGAAATTTCATTTTGATCATATACGACCTCATAAGCAATACTTGCTGAAATTTAGTAATATAGTTTTCTTTTTTATTTTTATAATTTTTTTGTTTTTTTGGAAAATATAATTTAGTTTGTTTTGAATCCTACAAGAGCAGAAATTGATCTGACAAAGTTGGAATACAATTTTCATTCTGTTAGACGATTTGTAAATAAAAATTCTTTAAAACAAAAGATTAAAATTTGCGGAGTTGTAAAAGCAAATGCTTATGGACACGGAATTCAAAAGATTAGTGAAAAGCTTGTTTCGTTAGGTGTTGACTATCTTGGAGTAGCAAATTATGATGAGGCGATTAAACTCAGACCGATTATACCTGATACAAAAATTCTTGTATTTGGTACTTTAATTCATTCAAAGCTAAAGCCTGCAACTTACGTAGCAAAATTGTTAAAACACAATTTGATTGCTACCGTAGCTTCCCTTGAAACAGCGAGATTTCTTGATTATTACAGCAGGAAATCAGGTAAAAAATTTAAAGTACACATTAAAATAGATACCGGAATGAGAAGAATAGGTTTTGATGTAAAAAGAGCCTATAAAAATGTTTTACAGGTTATATCTTATAAAAATCTGAATGTAGAAGGTATATATACACATTTTGCTACCGCTGAGATGAAAGATAAGACCTTTGCAAAAGTACAACTTAATAAATTTAATGAATTGCTATATACTTTAGCAAAAGAAGGTGTTGAATTTCCAATTGTTCATGCAGCAAATAGTGCTGCAATAATAAATCTGAAAGATTCTTATTTCAATATGGTAAGGCCTGGATTGCTCTTGTACGGTTATTATCCTTCTGATGATATTGAAAAAAAAGTAGATATTAAACCGATAATGTCATTTCGTTCTAAGGTAACATATATAAAAAGAGTCGATGCAAATACAAGTATTTCATACGGACGAACTTACTTTACAAAAAAGAAAACTTTTATCGGTTCAATTCCCGTTGGTTATGGTGACGGTTATTGGAGAGCATTTTCAAATAAAGGGAAAGTAATAATTAATGGGAAATTATATCCAATAGTTGGTATAATAACTATGGATTGGTTAATGGTTGACCTTGGAGAAAAAACTGATGTTAAAGTTGGAGATGAAGTTCTATTAATTGGAAAGCAAAATGGTCTTAATATGGGAGCAAATGTTATTGCTAAAATGGTTAATACGATTCCTTATGAAATTTTAACAGCGATTGCAGATCGTGTTCCAAGAGTATATATATATAATAATAAAAAAATGTAGTTATGTAATTCAATAACCTAATATTGTATTGATTACTTTCTAAGTTTTTGTGGATTTAGGTATTAAAAAAACAAGTTTTCATTAATAACTTAAACCATATTAATTTATATGGGATTTTTTAATTAATAAACTAAAGTAAAATTATGTTTAGAAAAATAACACCTAAGAAAGAAAAATTTTTTATTTTGTTAACTAACCTTGCCAGACACATTGAAAAAGGTACAAAAATACTGTATGATACTTTCAATCAACAGGGAAGCATTTTTGAAAACACATCTAAGGTACATTTAATTGAAAAAGAATGTGATGAAATAACTCACAAAATCATCAATGAACTTAATGAGACTTTTGTTACTCCTTTTGATAAAGAAGACATTTATCAACTTACTAATGCCCTTGATGATGTGATGGATAGTATCGACTCAATTATGAGACGAATGAGTATTTATAAGTTAAAAAGGGGATGTGTTTTTGGACCCCAGATGTCACAAATATTGCTGTCTCAAATTTATTTAATTGTAGATGTGATCAATTCTCTTCACAATTTTAAAGAAGGTTCAAGAAAGTTAATTCAGATAAAAAACCTTGAAACTGAAGGCGATAGTGTTTTTAAAGAAGCTTTAATTAATCTTTTCGAAACACAGAATGATGCTATTGAACTGATTAAAGAAAAAGAAATTCTTGAGACTTTTGAAAAAGCAGTTGATCGCTGTCAACGTGTTGCAATAGTAATGGAGAGTATTTTAATTAAAAATGTATAACAACTCATATTATGTTTGAACTTACATTACTAATAATTATTATTGCACTTGCCTTTGATTTTCTTAATGGAATGAATGATGCTGCAAATTCTATAGCTACAATCGTTGCTACAAGAGTTTTAACTCCTAAAGTTGCTGTTGCATGGGCAGCATTCTTTAACTTTGCTGCTGCATTTGGATTTGGTGTTCACGTTGCAACAACTATAGGAAAGGGAATTGTTGACACTTCTGTTGTTAATCAATATCTTGTACTTTCTGCCTTAATTGGTGCTATTATCTGGACTTATTTATGTACACATCTTGGATTACCTATTAGTGTTTCTCATGCGTTAATTGGGGGTCTCGCAGGTTCTGCAATTGTAAAAGCAGGTTTTTCATCTCTTATATTCAGTGGTTTAATTAAGGTAGTTATATTTATATTTTTGTCTCCCATTATAGGTTTGATTCTTGGTGTTATATTTATGATTATTGTCTTATGGATATTTAAGGATGCTACAAGTAGAAAGGTAGACAACATCTTTCGTTATGGACAGTTATTATCTTCTGCAGCATTCAGTCTTGGACATGGAACAAATGATGCTCAAAAAACAATGGGTATAATTTCTATTCTTCTATTTACAAATGGTTATTTAGGAGATCAATTTTATGTACCATTTTGGGTTGTTATTCTTTCTCATACTGTGATAGGTCTTGGAACATTGGTCGGGGGATGGAAAGTAGTTAAAACTATGGGAATGAAACTTACTCATTTGAAACCTGTTGGTGGTTTTTGCGCTGAGACAGCGGGTGCTTCAGTCCTAATTGCAACTGCCATTTTGGGAATACCTGTTAGTACTACACATACTATAGCAGGTGCAATAATGGGAGTTGGTTCTGTAAAAAGACTATCTGCAGTTAAATGGGGAGTTGCTACTACCATAGTTTGGGCATGGGTATTAACTATCCCATTATCTGCTTTTTTTGCAGGAGTTTCCTACTGGATTATTTCCTTTTTCTTGTAGGTTAATTATTTACTCAGTCCTAACTTTACTTTAATATTTGTAGGCAAACCATTAACTGGCAGAACAACTGTTATAGTATTTACACCAAAATATGTTTCTGAAACATTTAAGTAGCCTACTAATGGTCCGAGAGGACCCCAGGAGTTTTTAACGTAAAAAAATGTCTTGCCCTTTGGGCTTCTCTTTAGACCAACAATGTGCATCAAATGATCATCCTGTGTTGTAAGATTTTCAAAAAGTTCTTGTCTTGATTCTTGTGTGTATTCTATTTCTTCTTCATCTACATCAGTAAGGGTAGTAATTTCTGACGCATTTTTAGGTATCATAGCTAATCCAAGTCTCTGATTAAAAAATTTATTGCTAACATCAGCATCCCACCCAACTGTATATCCATTTGTTATAGCATATTCAACAGTTTCTATTAGTTCCTCTATTGGTAGATTATAAAACAATCCACCGGAATAATTGTCTGGAACTTCTACATTAAAAGGTTTATAAAATGGATGATGGGTAAATGAAGTTAAACCGATAAAATCATCTGAAGAAAATTGTAATACCTCTTTAGCAAAAGTTATAGGAGTATATTCCTTACCTTGATATAAAAATTTTTCTGGAGGGGCACCAAATTTTTCATCAAGTTTCTTTACGAAAGCTTTTTGCCAGGTAAGAGAAATAGGTATTACTTGAAGAACACTGTCAAGAAAATCTTTTAGTTCTACATCAAACCCTGTATGATTCATTTTACCATTGCTTGAATTAGGATAAACTTCTTGTGGAACAATTCCATATTTTTCAATAGCTGGAAACACATCATGTCCAAAAGCTCCTTCAGAAAATCTTGTGAATCCCTGTCTCAAAATATAATTTTTTGCTTTTTCAATGTAAACATTTCTAACCACATATAGCTCTGATAAATCCGGATGTTCAATCCCCTTTTTTAACAATTCAGACTCTAAAATTGAAAGTATAGAAAAACACCAGCAAGTACCTGTTCTGCCTTGATCCTTAACTTCCGTATGTGGAAGAATTGTTATTGTTTCAAGCTGTTTTTCTTGAGAAAAAGCAGATACAAAAATGAAAAAATAAAATACTAATACTAACTTTCTAAAAGAATTCATATTAATTATTATATTCAATTTTTTATTAATTAAGATACTTGCTTCTTTCAATAATTTCAATGTTTAAAAATTTTGAATTTTTATTTATTAAAAGTACTTTTTAATAATTTATTCTTCAGAACCAGAATAGTTAATTGAACTTTAGACGAAACAAACTTAATTTACAGTTGGCAAAAAAAATTATGTTGTACTACTGGAAGAGTTTTTTATATAACAAGCGAAATAAAACTATACTAATTATATCTATAATTTCACTTTTTCTATTGCTATTTATTTTTTCAAAATTTCTTATATATGTAGAAAACAGACATGGTGTTGTCCTTGAAGATCCTTTAATGAAAATGTTTACAGCTATAGATTTAAACGTACCAATTTTTATTGTGATTTATGGTTCATTAGTATCAGGGGTAATTATTCTTATGAGGTCTCCAGAAAATTTGCTTATAGGAATTCAAACTTATTCACTAATGCTGATTTTTCGAATATTAGGAATGTATATTACACCTTTAGATATTCCTTTTGGTTCAATTAACCTGCAAGATCCATTAGTTTTTATTTTTGGAACAGGACAAATTATAACAAAGGATCTCTTTTTTTCAGGACACACAGCAACTCTGTTTATAATATTTCTCGTTATGAAAAATAAAAAGTTAAAGTTAGTTTATCTTTTTTTGACTATAACAGTAGCCATTATGATATACCTTCAGAAAGCTCATTATTTACTGGATATCCTTGTTGCTCCTTTTGTATCTTATACGTCATACAGGATTATTTTAAATTTAAAAAGAATTATATTGAAACAACACTATTCAATCGAGGAATAGATTTTGAAAAATTTTACTTTATGATAATAGTTTTGGTTGAAAAAATATATTAGTATTAGTATATTGTTAATTGAAAGGACAGGTAGCTCAGTTGGTAGAGCAACGGCCTGAAAAGCCGTGTGTCGCCGGTTCGATTCCGGCCCTGTCCACTCTCATTAAGTATTATTTATTCCTTTTGTTTCCACTCTTAAGCTATTAAGATATTTAATATTGCTCTTACTTAGAAAAGATACTTTATAAGTTATCCTCCAATAAATTTTTTTACTCAATATCTAATATAGGCGCTTTTTAAAAAAATATTTGAACTTTTAAAAAAATTAAATGTTTTTTTTTAATATATTTATAAATTAAATTGAAACATTATGAAAACAAAAACTTATTTTTTAATTTTAGTGTCAGTATTTTCATTAATACTGATTAGTTCCCTGTACCTATATGCATCTTCGTCTGGGTTTACTGGGAGAACAAGAAAAACTTCTACAGCTGGCTGCGGTGGGTGTCATGGTGTTAGTGCTAACTCAGAAGTTGTAGTTACCCTTGCGGGTCCCGATAGTGTGTTAGTATCACAAACAGCTACTTACACAATAACTATTTCAAAGTCAAGTAAGTCTGGAGCAGGTTTTGATATTGCTACAAGGAGAGGAAGTTTGTCACCGATTTCATCTGGTATGATTTTGAGTAATGGAGAATTAACACAGTCCAGTAATAGGCCAATGACAAACGGAACTATTACATTACAGTTCTCCTACACTGCACCAAATACCGCTGGTGTTGATACTTTGTGGGCAACGGGTCTTGCTACAAATAGTGATGGAACAACAAGTGGCGATGATTGGAATTGGGCAAATGAAAAAAGAATTATTGTTAAAAGTTCCATTGGAGTTAAAAACATATCATCTCAGGTACCTGATAAATTTGAACTTAAACAAAATTATCCTAATCCTTTTAACCCTGTAACATCCATTAGATTTGCTATTCCAACAAAGTCTTTTGTATCATTGAAAATTTATGATATAAATGGAAAGATAGTCCAGGAAGGAATATCTGAATATTTAAATGCTGGTATATATGAATATCAATTTAATGGAAATAATTTATCCTCAGGTATTTATTTCTATTCTCTTGTTGCTGACGGAATGTCTGTAACGAAAAAAATGATATTGACTAAATAAAAATAATTTGGGTGGCTTTACGAAGCCACCCAAATAAAAAACATTTTTGTAATTATTTATTACCTATTTTTAAATGCTTTTATTCCAGCAAAATGGGCTTTGCTGCCTAATTCTTCCTCAATCCTTATCAATTGATTGAATTTTGAAATTCTTTCACTTCTGCATCCACTACCTGTTTTAATATGGCCAGCTTTTGTTGCAACTGCAAGGTCAGCAATTGTAGTGTCTTCAGTTTCTCCACTTCTATGTGAAATGAAATAATTATAATTGTTTTCTCTTGCTATTTTAATAGTCTTGAGTGTTTCTGTTACTGTTCCGATTTGATTTAGTTTAATTAAAATTGAGTTTGCAATTTTTTGCTCAATTCCTTGTTGTAAAATTTTAGGGTTCGTACAAAATATATCATCACCAACAAGCTCAATTTTATTTCCAAGTAAGGATGTCAGATTTTGCCAACCAGTCCAGTCATTTTCAGCCATACCGTCTTCTAAGAGTATGATTGGATATTGATTTACCCATTTTTCCCAGATCTTTATTAATTGGTCTGATGAAATTAGTTCCTTTGAGGATTTAAAGAATCTATATTTGCCATTTTCCCACATTTCACTTGTTGCTGGATCAAGGCATATTGCAACGTCACTACCTGTTTGATAACCGGCATTTGTTATAGCTTCGAGAATAACTTCAATAGCTTCTTCATTTGATTTCAAATTCGGAGCAAAACCACCTTCATCACCAACACCTGTTGAATATCCTTTCTTTTTTAATATATCTTTAAGTGTATGAAAAACTTCTATACCCATACGAATTGATTCCCTGAATGAAGGAGCATTATGTGGTGCGATCATAAATTCCTGAAAATCAACATTATTGTCTGCATGTTTTCCTCCGTTAATAACATTCATACACGGAACTGGTAAAAGATAATCTGCTTGAAGTTCAATTGCTTGATATAGTGGAATTTTGTTTTCGAAAGCAAAAGCTTTAAGGAAAGCCATTGAAACACCCAAAATGGCATTTGCACCAAGATTAGCTTTGTTTGGAGTTCCATCAAGTGATAACAGAAGGTTATCTAATTCTTCCTGCGAAGAAAAAACTTTGCCTTCAATATGTTTTGCAATTATGGTATTAACATTATTAACTGCATTTAATACTCCTTTTCCTTTATATCTTTTTTTATCCCCATCTCTTAGTTCTACAGCTTCTTTTTCTCCTGTACTAGCTCCTGAAGGAACAATAGCACGCCCGAACGACCCTGTCTCTGAAAAAAGATCAACTTCTACAGTCGGATTTCCTCTTGAATCAAGAATTTCTCTTGCTTTGACTTTTGATATTTTCATAGGTTTTATATTATTTTAATTTATAATTTTTTATTAAAAATACTTATTCTTATTGAGAAATGAAATTAAGATATTTTGCTTTTTGAAGCTACTTATTCTATTTATTTAAACAATTTATTGCAACTGATTCAATCAAAAAATTGTTGATAAAGAAAAAACAATTAATATGATATACATAAAATTAGGTAAAGTTCCAACTAAAAGACATATTCAATTTAGAAAACCAGATAATACTTTATATTTTGAGGAACTTATTTCAACAATAGGATTCAGTAGTATTTATTCAAATGTATACCATATAAATCCCCCTGCTAAAATAAATCAGGTAGGAGATAAACAAAAGGTTGTTATTGAAGAAGCTGACTACACTTTGAAGCCGTATCATTTTTTTACTAACTTTTTACCTGAGGGAGATTATGTTAATGGTAGAAAAACACTCCTATATAATGAAGACGTGAGGTTTAGTATCTGTGTTACAAACAAACCAATGGATTATTTTTTTAAAAATGCAGAAGCTGATGAACTTGTCTTTGTTGATAAGGGAGAAGGGGTGTTACAATCTAATCTCGGATATATTAAGTTCGGTAAGGGAGATTATATTATTATTCCACGTAATACCATCTATAGATTGGAATTTGATACATCAGTTGAAAATAAATTTATTATTCTTGAAAGCTTTGGACCTATTACGGTACCAAAGCGATATAGGAATGAGTTTGGCCAATTGTTGGAACATGCACCTTTTTGTGAAAGAGATATTCGAACACCAGAAGAATTGAAAACGTTTGATGAAAAAGGAAATTTTATTGTGAAAATTAAAAAGGGAAATTACATTTATTCACTTCATTATGATTATCACCCATTTGATGTAGTTGGGTTTGATGGGTATTTCTACCCCTGGATTCTTAATATAAATGATTTTATGCCGATTACGGGTAAAATACATTTACCCCCACCAGTACATCAAACATTTGAAGCCCCTGGTTTTGTTGTCTGTTCTTTTGTAACACGAATGCTTGATTATCATCCGTTGGCAATTCCTGTTCCATATAGCCATAGTAATGTTGATAGCGATGAAGTGCTTTATTATGTTGATGGGAATTTTTTTAGTCGAAAAGGTATAAATGCAGGTTCTGTTACACTCCATCCGGGAGGTCTTCCACATGGTCCGCATCCTGGTACTGTAGAAGCATCGCTTGGTAAGAAAGAAACCATTGAAACAGCTGTAATGTTTGATACTTTCCGACCACTTAAAATTACGAAGTTAGCTTTATCTCTGAGCGATGAATCTTATGTATATAGCTGGAAAAATTAAAACATTAGAAGATTATTTAGTGATGCTTTAAACTCATCTTTTTTCATAATTGCATCACAACCTTTTTTAAATAAGGGTTTAAGTTTTAAGTCTGGGTCTGAATATAATCCAAGAATCTTTTTTTGTGAATAAAGTTCTGTTTTTCTTATCTCCTTTAATAACTGCTGGTATTTTTTTTCATCAAAATCCAAAATTATCAAGTCAGTATTTTTTTGTATATTTGTTTCTATCACGACTTTTTTATTTAACTTGAGTAAAGTTTTAGCTATCATTTGAATATATAAAAACAGTTCTTTATCCTCAGTTAAAACTGCAATTATCCTTTCCATTATTTAGCCGCTGTATTTTATAAAAGTGTTTAGCAGCTCAATTTTTTCTTCTTTAATCTTACAATCATAAAGTAATAAGTCTCTAATAGAAAGTATTCCAATTAAGTTATTGCCTTCTACCACTGGCATATGTCTGATGTTTAATTGCTTCATTATTTGCATACAATGTTCAGGTGTTTCATTAGCATTTTCAAAAATAACTTCTTTGGTCATTACATCTTCAATGAGTGTTTGTTTTAGATTAAGTTCTTTTACTATACATCTTCTCATCAGATCTCTTTCTGAGAAAATTCCCTTAAGATTATTTTCTGCATCAAGTACTGGAACAGCTCCTATATTGTGACTATCCATAAACTTTGCGACTTCAAAAACATTCGTTCCAGTTTTTACAAAATAAAGTCTTTTGTCCCAAAGAAGGTCTTTTAAAGTTGCCATAGAAAAATGCTTTTATTTTAAAATATTAAATTTGATTTAATATTGCAAGAAGAAGATAAAAAAAGATATTTTTTTACAACACATAGAAAACCTAAAAAACAAATTTATAAAATTATCAATAAGTAAACAACATTAACAATAAACGAGAAAGATTAAAGGCAGATAAATAAAATAAAATGTATAGCAACTAACTATTTACCTATTTTTTTAGAATATTAAGTAGTATGTTTGTTTAAGCAGATTTGCCTACTATTTTAATTGGTAATGATACAATTATAATTATATGTATAATAAATTTATTTTCAAATCTGTTATTCTCATTACATTAATTTTTCTTTCTTCTCAGTTAAAAGCACAATTTGAATTAGATCTTGGTTCTGTCTTAAAAGGTGTTGGGTCAGAGTATGCAAAAAAATATCTTGAGCCTTTCACAACAGGTATTGGTACGAACTTAAATTCAGGATTTGTTGGGGGCTATAATCCAGCTTCATATAGTAAAATACCGATTACACCACATTTATATGCTGGAGTAAAATTTTGTGGAGTGGTGATGGAAGAAAAAGATAAAACTTTTAATCTTTCCTACGAAGATAAAACAGTTCTCTATGGTCAAACAATCCCAGTAACCTGGCAGGTATATAATGCCCCAACAGTTTTTGGAAGTACAGAAAAAGCTTTAGCAAAAGCTACAGTAAAAAGTCCTTTAACAGGTAAAGATACTGTTATTTCTACTCAATTAATAGGTGGATTAGGTGAATCAAAGTTTGTCTTTCTCTTTATTCCTCAAATAGGAGTTGGTTCAATTTTGGGAACAGACCTTATCTTTAGAACAATACCGGGAGTAAATGTGGGAAATTATGGTTCATTCCAGCTCTTTGGATGGGCTCTAAGACATAACATAGGTGCTTATGCTCAGCTACCTTTTGATTTAGCATTTCAGTTTGGTTACCAGAAGTTTGGTATTAAAGATAAAGATGATAACAAAATAATTGATGCAAATTCATTTTTTGGAAATGTTCAACTCAACAAAACTTTTCTTATTGTTTCTATATACTTAGCGGCTCAATATGAGTATTATAATGTTGATGTAAATTATACATATACACCAACAATCGGCAGTCCAATGACAATTGCTTTTTCACAAAAGGGTGATAATAGTTTTCGAGCAATTGTAGGTGGATCACTTTTATTAGGACCGGTTAAGTTTAATGCTGATGTAAACTTTGGAGCGAAGTTTACTATTACAACTGGTCTTGGTCTTGGGCTATAATGAATTTTAAAAATATAAACCAACTATATGAAAAACACAAAAATACAACCAAGAGGTTTTACTTTACACTCACGTAGAGGTGAGTATTATGATGTTAATGATATTTTGAAAGTTGAGAAAGTTTTAACAAGTGATGAAATACGTTTATTTGAAAAGCTTGATCTCATTTACAGAACACTTTGTGGAATTTTATATAATTATGTACCTACCAGTGGACATCCAGGTGGCTCTATTTCTTCTGGAAGGTTTGTACAGGGAATTGTTTATAAAACTGCAGATTATGATATAAAGAAACCAACTCTTGATATTAATGATATGATCATTTATGCCGCTGGTCATAAAGCAATGGGATTATATTCTATGTATGCATTAAGAAATGAAATAATGAGAGCCTTTCTACCTGAGGAGTTACCAGATGAAAAAAATCAACTTAGGTTTGAAGATTTATTAGGCTTTAGAAGAAATCCAACAAATAAAACCCCATTATTTCTACAATTTCATGCAAAAGCTCTTGATGGACATCCAACTCCTGCAACACCTTTTGTTAAAGTTGCAACTGGTGCAAGTGGTGTTGGAGTCCCATCTTCTTTTGGCTTAGCACTTGGAGCAATTGATCATTTTGGTTTAAGCGCACCTCGAGTAAATGTTATTGAAGGTGAAGGTGGTATGACACCAGGCAGAGTTGCAGAAGCTTTTGCTGCTGCATCTTCACAAAGATTATATAACGTAATTTTTCATGTAGATTTCAACCAAGCTTCTATTGATAGTAATAGTGTTTGTCGTGAGGGTAATAAAAAAGGTGATTATGTTCAGTGGAGTCCTGAAGAATTTGCATATTTTCATGATTTCAATGTAATTTATGTTGATGATGGTAAGGACTATGAAAAAATTCTTGCAGCACAGAAATTTGCTAAGTCTTTAGAAAATAAAATGCCAACTGCCATAGTTTATAGAACAATAAAAGGATGGAAGTATGGCATTGAAGGTAGGGCTTCTCATGGTGCAGGGCATAAATTCTGTTCACCTGAGTTTTATAAATTTTTATCCGAATTTGAAGAGTTTTTCTCTGTACAACTTCCAAGGTATGAGGATAAAAGCGTAGAAGAATTAAAAAACGAATTTGGTGCATGGGTCCCGGATATTCAAAGCAACTGGAAAGCTGTAAACATTGAAAAATATTACTGGGAAACTTTGCTTGTTATTAGGCAGGTAATAGAAAATAATAAAGACCTTAAATATTTTGCAGATGCTATAGTAGATGCGAAAAAGAGATTATACTCATTGAACCGAAAACCTCGTGAAGATGCTCCAAAATTAGAAAACCTTTACAGAGACGAAAAAATTGACGAAAATAAAACTCCTGATGAATTAAAATTAACACCAGGAACAGTAACAACAATTAGAGCAGCACTGGGGGCAGCATTAGGTTATCTAAATAAAATTACTAAAGGAGGATTTTTTGGTGTTGCTGCTGACCTTTTAGGTTCAACAAGTATTAATCTTTTGGGAGAAGGTTTTGAAGGGGGATTTTATGATTCAGTGGAAAACCCAAATTGCCGCTTGCTCACAGTAGGTGGCATTTGTGAAGATGCAATTGGTGCCATGATGGCAGGACTTGGGTCGTTTGGTAAGAATATTGGTGTAAGTTCTTCTTATGGTGCATTTATTTCTGCTATGGAGCATACAGCTGCAAGATTACATGGTATTGGTGAACAAAATAAAGTTGAACATTATGGTGGAAATTATAATACATGGATAATTGTAAATGCTCATGCAGGATTAAAAACTGGAGAGGATGGTCCGACCCATGCAGACCCACAATGTTTACAACTTTTGCAAGGAAATTTTCCTCGTGGTATTTTAATAACACTAACACCATGGGAACCAGGAGAAGTTTGGCCACTTCTGATTGCTGGTTTAAAGAAACGACCTGCAATTCTTGCTCCTTATGTTACTCGTCCTAATGAAGTTGTTATTGATAGAGAAAAATTAAACTTAGCTCCTGCTTCTAAATCTATAACCGGAATCTATTTGCTGAGAAAAGCAGATATAAAACAAAAACTTGATGGTAACATAATACTTCAGGAAAGTGGAGTAACAATTGAATTTGTAACTAAAGTTTTACCCGTTCTTGACAAAGAAGGTTACAATATTAATGTTTATTATGTTTCTTCTGCTGAACTCTTTGATTTACTTGATAGTTCTCAACAGGAGGAGATTTATCCTTCCACTGTTGGTGAAAAAGCTTTAGGTATTACCGGTTTTACACTTCCAACTATGTATAAGTGGGTAACAGGAAATGAAGTTCGTAAAATGATATTACATCCATTTAAAAAGAATGGTTATCTTGGAAGTGGTCAAGCAGAAGCAGTGCTCAGACAAGCAGGACTTGATGCTGAAAGGTTATTGAACGAAACGAAAAAATATATAGATTGGTATAATAAGTTCTAATCTTATTAAAGCTGTTTTTTTCAGGTTGCAATAAATTTTCTTTTTGCAGCCTGTTTTTTTATTCTGGAGTAAATGATTGAAGCTCTTGAATTAAGGCATTAGCTTCGTTTTCATTAAGCTTTTTAAACCACATTTGAGGATTTTTCATTAGGGATGGAATTCCATATGCTCGTTTGGTTTCACAGATTATAACTGATGGTTTTTTCCTTAGAATTGGAATTCTTGACATAGCTTTATCAAGTGAAACAAAATCATTTCCATTTGCAACTCTGACACCACATCCAAAGGATTTAAATTTATCCACCAGGGGTTCAAGCTTTATTAATTCTTCAGTAGAGGAACTTGCTTGATATTTATTTCTATCGATTATAATTACAATATTATCCAATTCTTTAGAGCTTGCTACTAAAATTGCTTCCCAAACAGAACCTTCATTTAATTCACCATCTCCCATCATTACTACAACTTTATTGTTATGGTTTCTTAATTTGCAGTCTATTGCTATCCCAATACCAATACTAAGTAAGTGTCCAAGTGAACCTGAATGAAACTCAATACCTTGTATATTTGGGTTTGGATGCCAATATAGATAGTCATTGGGTTTTAGATAGTTATTAAGTCTCTCTGCTAATATAATACCAACTTCTGCCAGAGTAGCATATAAGGCAGGAGCAACATGACCTTTAGATAGCAAAAAATAATCTCGTTCAAGTGAGTTAAGTGTATGTACATTAATTTTTAAAAACTTTTTGTAAAGGTATGTTAATATATCAACACATGATAATGAAGAGGCAAGAAAAGTCCCACCTTGAAGAGACATCTTAATTAAATTTCTCCTGATATTAGTTGCAGAGTCTTGTAAAGATTTTACGATATTTATTTTATCCATTATTATTTTGAATTTAATACAAAATTATTTTTAAAACTTCTGATACCTTGTCATTTGTAAAAACCTGTTTTCCTATATCACATTTATGACATAATTGTCTTACACATAAATTGTTATGAAGGTGAATTATACCTTGCGCTTCAATTGCAGAATTTATTTTGATGTTGAGTTGTTTCTTCATTATACGGATAATTGAATTTTTTTCTACGTACTTCAGGCTGAGATAAAAGTTTACTACTTTGTTATACAGTGTTTGATTTTCTGACAACTTAGAATAAAGAAATAACAAAGGTAAAAAAACATTAATTATAATTTCCAAACTTCTTGTTTTACCAAGTGGATTTAAGTTTTTATTTGAGGATTTTCCCAGATGATAATGGTTATTCCAATAAGAGGAAGGGTTAATTTTCATTAGGAGTCTAACTAATTTATCAACATTAATATTATCTGTGTTGAAGAAAGTAATAACATTCTCAAAAAAGTTATTATAGAGAATTTCAAAACATAAACTGGCTGCATATGCAAGCCGGAGTGTAGGAAAGTTGTTGGGTCTTAATCTAAAAAAGACCCAATCTGAGATATCCATAACTGTCTGATTTAAACTTTGGTTTAACTTTGCCCAATTTTTTTTTAAGCTGAAAATATATTCATCATCTATTTTAATATCTTTTAAAAATCCAGCAGCACCAAAAAATAAACCTTCAAGTGTTTTAATAGAATACTTTTGAGCAGCAAGAAATTTAAAATCGAGATTCTTAGAAAATTTAAGAAACTGTTCTTTATTCTTTGAAAAGCCAAGTGATTCGCAACTAAACTCAAAAAGCAGTTTTTTCCAAACTAAATCAGGGGTTTCAATATATTCAATATCTAATTCTTTTTTTCTGTTTCTAATTCTTTCACTTCGGAAGGAAAGTCTTGTTAAGCCCTGTTTTTTTAAAAAATTTTTCTTAAAAGTATCATTAATTGTTTTTGTGTAGGAAGAACAGGGTAATTTAAAAGAAGGTAGTGGATTATTAATTATGTCTTTCCAAATATTGTGAATTGAATCTAAAAGAAAACGTGAAAGAATAACTGTTGGAATTTCCTCAAGTAATTTATTTACAGTTTTATTTAAAGTGTTAGATTTATCATCCCAAAATATAACATGAAGAATTACCTTATTATATTTGCCATCTAATGAATGTTTATGATTTTCCCAGTCTTTGAAAGTTTTATGTATTTCGACATCCCCTTCAAAGACCTTATCACCGATTTTAATTAAAGCATCTTTAAAATCTGCCCCTGAGTCTGTGTTTAGTTTTCCATAGCTTATAACCTCAACTGGTTTCCCATCAGTTGTTTTAAGATTATCATAATACTTGTTATCTAACCAGAGCCTGGAAATAAAAGATTCGTTGAGGTTAGGTTTTTTCATTAAAAATTTGTTTTGATTTAATTAAATTGTTTTATAATAAATTAAAACAATAGAAAAAAATATGTTAGACAAAAAGTTTAGACTCTTATTATTAATTATTTTCTTAATAGGTATTTCTTCCTGTGGGAAGAACACTGATAAATCTTCTATTTCTGGAAAAGAAGAGGTTGATCCATTTGTTTCTGTCAGAATTTTTTACGATAGTGCTATGACCAATGGTAATCAGGGTTTAATTTCTGAAGCGGTTGAAAAAATCAATGACTTTTTGAGCAAAAATCCCGAAAGCCCTAAAGGAAAAGAAGCTTATTCAATGCTATCATCTTGTTACATCAACCTTAAAAGGTATGATGATGCTATAAATACTTACAATACAATTATTTCAAAGTATCCTGATACAAAGGAGGCAATTAATGCCTATATTCAAATAGGAAGTATTTATGAGGAATTTTTAAAAGATAAGCAAAAAGCAATTGAGGCATATCAAAAGTTTCTTGATAAATACGGTAATACTCAGGATACTACTATGACATATATGATACAATCTGTAAAACTTTTAAAAGAGAATCTTGAAACTGGTAAAACATTTGAAGATATTATTAAGGAGCCAGTAGAGAAACAAAAAGATGAAAAGAAATAATAGGAACTGGTTAATAAATTTAATGGCTGACAATGTTATGTCAGCCATTTTTTGTATTTATTAATTTTTGATGGAATCAACTTCATACCGTAAATATTTAAACCCGCTTGTAATTTCTAAACTGGCAAACCTTGAGTTAAAAGCTAAATTTGTTGTTGAAGGTTTTATCACAGGCTTACATAAATCTCCTTATCATGGTTTTAGCGTTGAATTTGCAGAACATAGACAATATATGCCAGGTGATGATCTAAAATATTTTGATTGGAAAGTCTATGGGAAAACTGAAAAAAGTTATATTAAACAATTTGAAGAAGAAACAAATTTAAGATCATATTTGCTGATTGATATAAGCAAATCTATGATGTTCTCTTCTATTGAAGAAAAAAATCATAGCAATAAAATTTCAAAACTTGAATATGCTTCTTATTTATCAGCTTCTCTTGCATATCTTATGTTAATCCAAAGAGATGCTGTGGGACTTGCGACATTTGATACTGGATTGAGGACTTTTTTACCTCCAAGTTCAACAAAAGCTAACTTTTTGCAGTTATTAAAATCACTTGACAAAATTAAATCAACGCAATCAACGGGTATTGCTAAAAGCTTAAATCAAATTGCAGAATTGGTAAAGAAAAGAAGTCTTATTGTTGTAATTAGTGATTTCTTTGAAACTTTGAAAGATGTCATTCGGGCACTACGTCATTTTCACCATAATAAGAACGAAGTAATAGTTTTTCAAATTCTTGATCCACTTGAATTAAGTTTTTTTGATGGTCCGGCGGTTAAATTAGTGGATATTGAAACTCATGAAGAAATATTTTCAAAGCCATCAGTAATACAACAATCATATAGAGAGAATTTGCAGAAATTCTTAGCAAGTTTTAAATCCGAATGTCTTAATTATGGTATTGATTACAATCTTCTTACAACATCAACATCTTTTGATAAAGCTTTGTTGGCATATTTGCGAAAACGAAAAAAATTATTCTAAAAACGAAACTTTGGCCTATCATCCCAAATAGGTGAAATTAGTCTATAGTCTCCAAAACCTGTATAATCAACGAATACAAATCTTCTATTTATGTCATAATAGTCCCAGATTTCATAAGGTTTTGAATCTTCATCAAAAGGATGTCTTTCAATATTACTTGGTTCTCCATATCTGATATAAACCATCCCCATATCAGTTTTCCACCCTTCTACATAATGAGAAAATCTCTCATTTGCTATTTTTACTCGTCTATAATATTCTATCATTATTTCGTTTTTTGGGGTGTTTGGGTTTGGATCCTTATCTCTCCAAAATTTCAGGAAACGTATTTGCTTTTCCTCAGGAGTTTTTGCAGCTTTCATATAATCATATTCCTGAGATGATGCAATATAAATAGTTTGATTAATTGCTTCGTCAATATCTTTTATACTGATTGGAAACCAGTCCCACCGATATGTAAAAAACTTTGTTACATAAATTTTTTGGTTAAATTTGCCTACGATATCAAGACGAAAGTCTCCAATATACAAATCCTTTGTTGAAATTTTTTCAACATAATTGCTGATTCCGGGTTGAATGAGAAAATAAAGATTTCCATCTGTAACCTGTTTTCCAGTTGTTGTGTTAGTAATCCTATAAACAAAATCTTCACTTTGTGGAGTACTTTCAAAATTGTATATTTCAAAGAATATGTAAAACTCTTTTAAATTACCGATATTATTATTAATTAATGGGACTATCTCTTTTTTTCCTGAAGAATCTATGCTATAACTTGAAAGTATCATTATATCACTAAACTCAATGTTTCCGGCGGAAAAGTTTATAACTTCAAATCCATACTCTTTTGTATATTCATTAAGGCTTGATTTATCTTTAAGTGTAAAGAAAAGTTTATATTTATCAGGAAGAAGATAAAATTGTTTTAGTGCAAAAACTGATAGTTCATTTAATTTACGCTGTTCATTAATTGAATTTGTAATGGTTTCAGTATATGTCTCATTTATAAGAGGTTTTCCCGCTAAAGTTATGATCCTAATTGAGTAATCAATGTTTGCCTCATAATTGGTGGAAGAAACTTTTTTGAATTGAAGATTTTCCAGAGGTAATTCAATATAAACATCGAGACGTGCTTTGGCACTGTCCTTGCTATAAAAAACCAGAGGGTCAACAAAAAAATAATTTTTTTCTTCCACCTGAGATTGAGAAAATCCAGATATGTATAATGAGATAGTTAAAAAAACTATTTGTATAGAAATAAATAATTTAATGTTCATTTTTAAAAAAATTAAATTAATTAACTACTTTTCCAAATAAATCAAATTCTTCACAGTCAAAGATCCTTGTTTTATAAAAATCCCCTATGTTTAATTTAGTATCTGATTCTATATATACATTTTGATCAATTTCTGGGGCATCTTTATAAGTTCGCCCTATGTAATAGTTCCCAATCTTTTCATCGATCAAAACATCGTATATTTTTCCAATCAATTCGCTGTTTTTTTCTGCAGCGATAACTTTTTGTGTATCCAATATTGCTTTTTGACGGAGTAACTTTTCTTTATATGGAACATTATCTTCTAACTGATAAGCAAAGGTTGCTTCTTCATGTGAATATGTAAATACACCAAGTCTATCAAACTTAAACTGTTTTATAAATTCAAGAAGTTCTGTAAAATGTTTCTCAGTTTCCCCAGGATATCCGACAAGTAAAGTAGTACGGATTGTTATATCAGGTATTTTAGCTCTTAAGTTTTCAAGTAATTTAATAATACCTTTTTTTGTTGTACCTCTACGCATCGATTTTAATATTTCATCAGAGATATGTTGAATAGGTATATCAATATATTTACAAACATTATCTTTTGAGGCTATGACTTCTATTACTCTTTCAGGAAATCTTGCTGGATATGCATACATTAATCTAATCCAATTGAAAAAAACAGTTTCAGAAATCTTCTCAATAAGATAAGGTAAGGATTTTTTACCATATATATCCATACCCCAGTAAGTTGTATCCTGAGCAATAAGAATTAATTCTTTAACCCCTTTTTCTTGTAATAAAGCACACTCATTTAGAATTTGCTCAATGGGCTTTGAAATATGTTTTCCTCTCATTATTGGAATTGCACAGAAAGAACAGGGATTATCACAACCCTCACTAATTTTTAAATATGCATAGTGCATAGGGGTTAACAGTTCTCTTTCACCTAATAGCTCTTTTTGGTAATTAATGCCTATTTCTTGTAACAAACTTATTAAAGTCTTGGGTTTATCTACAGTTCCAAAATATCTATCAACTTCTGGTATTTCTTTGCTGAGTTCCTTTAGATATCTTTCTGATAAACAACCAGTAACATATAACCTTTTAATTTTCTTTCTCTTTTTATTTTCGACTGCTTTAAGTATAGTTTCAATAGATTCTTTTTTAGCGTCCTCTATAAATCCACAAGTATTAATAATTATGGTATTACAAGTTTTCTCATCATTTGTTAATTCTATCCCCCCCATTTTCAAATGGTAGGCTAAAAATTCAGAATCAACGATGTTTTTAGCACATCCAAGTGTAATTATTTTAATTTTGGTATCTGTTACTTTCATTGTAAGTAATTTATATTATTGACTGACAATAAAAAATATAAAAACATAATCACTATTTTTAACTTTTAAGATGTTTATTCAAATTAGCATTTAGTATTAGAATGCAATTTCCTAAATTAGATATTGCAATAACAAGTATTGAAATATATACAGTACCTATATTTATGAAATATGATTCAAAATCGGAAGATCTTAAGTTAATTACATCCGCCAAGAAAGGTGAGCAGTCTGCTTACGAAAAATTGATGAAAAAATATAGACCTTTGATTTCTAATCTTATTGCTCGTGTAATAAAACAAACTGACGATATAGAAGACCTTACTCAAGAAACTTTTATAAAAGCTTTTCAATCCCTTGAAAAATTTGATAATCAATTTTCATTTTCTACATGGCTTTTTAAAATTGCTTCAAATAATTGTATTGATTACCTTAGAAAAAAGAAACTGCGAACATTTTCTATTGATAAACAAATAGATAACACAGATGAAGAAATATATTTTGAGATTCCTGATACAGATCTAATGCCCGATAAAAAAATCGTTGATAAAGAAAGAAAGCAAATTATAGAAGAAGCAATTGCAAATCTTCCAGAAAAATATAGAAAAGTTATTCTTTTAAGACATTCTGAGATGAAGGAATATGAAGAAATTGCTGAAGAGTTAAACTTACCTTTAGGTACAGTCAAAGCACATATCTTTAGAGCACGGGAATTATTAAACAAGTTTTTGAAAAATAAGTTGGGAGGGTTATAGGATGCAGGGAGAAACGCCGTTAATGAGACAATACCGGAAGATTAAAGAGAAATATCCCGATATGTTGTTGTTATTTCGTATGGGGGATTTCTTTGAGACTTTTGAAGACGATGCAATTATAGCATCTAAGGTCTTGGGTATTACTCTTACAAGACGTGCAAATGGTGCGGCTGCTGAAGTACCGCTTGCGGGTTTCCCCCATCATGCTCTGGATACCTATCTTCCTAAGCTTGTGAAAGCTGGATACCGTGTAGCAGTTTGTGAACAACTTGAAGATCCAAAGTTTGCAAAAGGGATTGTAAAAAGAGATGTTATAGAAGTTGTTACTCCAGGAGCAAATTTTTCTGACAAACTTCTGAATCATAAGTCAAACAATTTTCTTGCAGCAATATTTTTAAAAAATGAAATTTGTGGTTTTGCTTTTTGTGATGTAACAACTGGAGAATTTGCTACAAGTGAAGTTCATGCAAAACATTTACTTGCTCAAGTTGAATTAATTTCCCCTACTGAAATACTTATTCCTAAACGAGAAAAAAATGAAATTTTAAGGCTTCTTGGAATCAAAAATCTTGATGTCCAACAACAAGGACGATATGTTTTTACTAAAGTAGATGATTGGATTTTTAATATTGATTTTGCCAGAGAATTATTAACCAATCAATTCAAAACTCATTCATTAAAAGGTTTCGGAATTGATAATATGACTGTAGGTTTAATTGCTGCTGGGTGCGTGATGAACTATCTGAATGAAACTCAAAAGAACAGGCTAAATCATATAAAGAAAATTTATAGGTATGATTATACAGATTATATAATGCTTGACCCATCTACAAAAAAGAACCTTGAAATAATTTCTTCAATTGCTGAAGGGGGTAGAGAAGGCTCTTTACTTGCTGTTATAGATAAAACACAAACAGCAATGGGGGGAAGACTGTTAAAAAAGTGGCTTTCGAGACCTCTAAAAAATATTACTGCCATTAAACAGCGACTTATTGCAGTCAGGGAATTTGTTGATCTAAGAAATGAACGTAGAAATATTATTGAGGACCTTAAATCCATTGCTGACCTTGAAAGAATTCTTTCAAAAATAGCTACTGGTAAAGCAGTACCACGTGATCTTATTCAGTTAAAAATTTCTTTACAAAAAATAGATGAAATCAAAACTAAGTTGAGTTTATTTTATTCTGAACCAATTAAATTGCTTCAGGAAAATCTTAGTGATTGTCCTGAACTTATTGGAAGGATACAAAGTGTACTTAACGAAAATTTTCTTTTTGGAAATGATAAATATGGAATTATTAATAAAGGTTTTAATTTTGAACTTGATGAACTGAAAGAAATTCACTTCAATGGAAAAACATGGATTGAAAATTATCAAGCTCATGAACGTCAAAGAACTGGAATTAACTCATTGAAAGTTGATTACAACAAAGTATTCGGCTATTATATAGAAGTTACAAAACCACATCTTGATAAAATTCCAGCTAATTATATTAGGAAACAAACCCTTGTAAACTGTGAAAGATTTATAACAGAAGAGCTAAAAGCTTATGAAGATAAAATCTTTAACGCGGAAGAAAAAATTACTCTTCTTGAAAATAAGATTTTTTCGGAGTTAACAGATTTTGTGTTGACTTTTACAGATGAAATACAGAAAAATGCGAATACAATTGCTACACTTGATGTCTTAATTGCTTTTGCCGAAGCTGCAGAATTACATAATTATACTATGCCTGAAATTGATGAAAGTGATTCAATTGAAATAATAGAAGGTAGACATCCTGTTATTGAAACTTTACTTCCTGCAGGAGAAAAATATATTGCTAATGATACTAAGTTAGATACAGTTGAAAATCAGATCATTATTTTAACAGGTCCTAATATGAGTGGAAAATCAAGCTATCTAAGACAAACGGGCTTGATAGTATTAATGGCGCAAATTGGTTGTTTTGTACCGGCAAAGCGTGCAAAAATAGGGGTTGTTGATAAAATTTTCACGAGAGTTGGAGCTTCTGATAATATAGCACGGGGTGAGAGTACTTTTCTTGTAGAGATGAATGAAGCAGCAAACATTTTAAATAATGCAACTCCCAAAAGCTTAATTTTACTTGATGAAATTGGAAGAGGAACAAGTACGTATGATGGTATTTCAATTGCATGGGCAATTACTGAATATCTCCATGAAAACCCCTCAGTTAGGGCTAAAACACTTTTTGCAACTCATTATCACGAATTAAATCAACTTGCATCACTGTACCATAGAGTTAAAAATTACCGTGTTGAAGTAAGAGAATATGGAGATAAAGTAATTTTTCTCCGTAAGATAAATCCTGGTAGTGCAGATCATAGTTATGGAATACAAGTGGCTCAAATGGCGGGTTTACCTCAATCAGTTACTGATAGAGCTAAACAAATTTTGAAATCTTTTGAAGAAAAAGAAATGAGACGCCAGAAAAAAGATGAATTTCAAATTAGCCTATTTGAATTAAATTCAGAGGACCGTTATAAACAAATTCTTGATGATATAGACATTAATAATATTACTCCTCTTGAAGCTTTAACTATTCTTAAAAGATTAAAAGACCTTAACAATAATATTTAGTTTTTCAAACTACCCCCAATTTTAAACTTTCATTAAAACTCATTTTTATAATTTGTCAATGTTTTGAATATTCATTTATAATTTTCACTTCAAAAATGTATAATGACATAACAACTATTTTGTTTATAAGATAAATTTAAAATAGTAATAAAACAAATTTTTAAGTAAAAAATGCTTCAAAAAATTGTAATTTTTTTCTCCAATATAGTATTTAAATTCATCGTAATTGCATCTTCATTTATTAAACTCAATTACTGAACCCTCAGAATTTCCGCCTAACTTATTTTTAGATTATTTTTTCATCTTTGTTAATATTTATATATCCACTCTAAATAATTTCTTTATCATAACATTAGGGATATTTTTTACTTCAATATATTTTTTTATGATTTCTTTCATAATCCCTTTTGTCTATTTCTACAACTCTATCGACAATGACCAAAAACTATATTTTCTTCTTTATATGCTTTGCTTTTATTAAGGTTATTATATATTTTTAACAAATCATTAAAATTATGAGTATTCAAGAAGATCTTAATAAAATTAGAGAAAAAGAATCCTTTTTAGAAAAAATAAAGAGATTTATTCCGGGTTATGATGGCTATGTTAATAGAGATAATGCTCGTGAGCTTGATGCACGGCTCAGGAATGTACTTGCCCTTAATATGGAACATAGTAAAACCCAATTGAAAAATGCAATATTGAAATTAAATCGTAACAAAAAGTTATTTGAACTTTCTGATATCGACAAACTTGAAAAAAAACTGGATAATATTATATCAAAATTAAAATCGGCATCAAGAGGTTACAGTGGGGCTTTTGATGTTGTTAAAGTTAAAGAAGATAAATTATTTCAGTTATACGAATTCGATTCGGTTCTTACTTCCTTAGTTGAATCTGTAAATAATGGATTTGATGATTTTGTTAAGAGTACAGAAGAGAATGTTGATAACATTATGAAATTAATACAGAATTTGGGAGAAATTTTAGATCACTTTCTAAAAAAGTTTGATGAAAGAGAAACGCTTTTAAAAAACTTAAATTAATTTATAAAATAAAAGATTCAAATGGCACTAATAGATGTAATCCAATTTTTTGATGAGACAGGAAAAGTAATTGTACATAGAGAACCTCAGGACGGATCAGCGGCTTTCAGGCTTGGAACTCAATTAATAGTTCAAGATGGACAAACTGCTCTTTTTTATCGGGATGGTAAAATTTTAGATTTATTTGGTCCTGGTAGACATACCTTAACGACTGAAAATATTCCTCTCTTGACAAAGTTGATTAGCCTCCCCTTTGGAGGGACTTCTCCTTTTCAAGCTCAGGTGTACTTTATTTCAATGAAAAAATTTATTGATTTGAAGTGGGGTACCAAATCACCTATTAATTTTAGGGATGCAGAACTGTCTTTTGTGCAATTACGGGCTTCAGGTAAATTTTCCATGAGAATTAAAGACCCTCGCCAATTTATGTTAGAAATTGTGTCTACTCAAGGTTTATATACAACAAATGAAATTGAGGATTATCTTAGAGATGGTATTGTTTCAAAACTAAATACTATTTTAGGGAGAATGCTAAAAACAGTATTTGATCTTGGACAATACTATCCCCAAATAGAAAGTGCTATAAAAGCTGAAGTATCAGATTTCTTTAATTCAATGGGAATAGAATTAACTGATTTGATAATTGCTGGTATTGTACCTCCTGAAGAAGTTCAGGAAAAAATCAACGAAAGAAGTGCAATGGGAGCAGTTGGAAATCTTGATGCTTACCTAAAATTTAAAGCAGCGCAGTCACTTGAGAAGGCTGCTGAAAATGAAGGTGGAGGTGGAACGGCTGGAATAGGTGCTGGTTTAGGAGCAGGTATGGCAATGGCTAATATGATGACACAAGCTATTCAGCAATCTCAACAGTCAAGTGATTCTAAAACACAAGGGGAAGTGAAAATGTCAGCAGATGAAATTATGGCTACAATTGAAAAGCTTGGGAAATTAAAAGAATCAGGATTGATATCTCAAGAAGAATTTGAACAAAAGAAAAAAGAACTATTGTCAAAATTATAGTACTTTTAAATGGATATTATCCCTACTAATAGAATAGTATGTCCACATTGTGCAGGAGAAAATGAAATTCCTGTTGACGAAAAATTTGTAGAGTGTGCTTTTTGTGGGTCCTCTATCTATGTTGATAAAAGTAAGATTGTAAACCATTTTGTAGTAATGCATAATTTTACCCCTGAACAAGCGGAAGGGAACCTACGGCGATGGATGGCGGGTAATTTTCAGGTTAAAGATCTTGATAAACTTGCTAAAATTGATAGCTACAAATTTTATTATTTCCCTATGTGGTATTTCAAGGTTATTGAAGGATCAAAGGAAATGATATTTCTTCAACCTGCAACTAATACATCGATTTTTGAAATAAAAAATTTTGTAATTCCAGCAGGAAGTCTTAAACCTTATAATAAAAGCCTTTTTAAACAAAGTGAATTTATTAATCCCGATGTTCAATACGATTCTGCAAAGTCATGGCTTTCACAGTCAAATGTAAATCTATCTAACCTTGCAGAATCTAATCTTGTTCATATTCCTTTTTACCAGTTTTTTTATTCGTATAATGGTTCACAATATACTGCAATGGTTGAAGCATCTTCAGGAATGGTTTATGCAAATGTTTGGCCTCAGAAAAAGGAAGCTCCTTTTTATTCATTATTTATCATAAGCATAATTCTGTATCTCTTAATGACTTTTATATCTTATGCATTGTTAGAAAAGGGAGACTCACTTATTTTAGGTGAAATAATAAAAATATTTACATACGGACTTATATCAATTCCACTTTTAATTATTGCTTATTTCATAGCGAAAAAAGTCTAATATGCAAGATACTAATCTTCAACAAACAATCCAGTTGAAAAAAGAAAAAGTCATTAAAGGTCTTTCCTGTCCTTCATGTGGTGGAGAGCTTAATATTACCGAAGGAATAAAAACATTTAATTGTAAATATTGTAATTCGCTGCTTGTTGTAAAAGGGACTACTGGAAGTGTAAAATATTATGTCCCCCGAAAAATAAATAAAAATACTGCAATAAAGAACACTTTCGAGTGGCTCGGAAGTGGTTTTAATAAGGCAAGAAAGTTAAAAAAGTTATCAGTGGTAACTGATGCATTCCCGATTTATGTACCTTTCTGGAGAGTTTCAGCAGATGTTGTAGGCTGGATTTTTGGAAAGGAAAAAAAGACAGATTCCAAAGGGAATACTACTTATGAAGATGTTGAAAAAGAAATAAAAAAATCATATGATAGAACTTATCCCGCTTGTAACATTTCAGAATTGGGAGTAAAACGTGTAAATCTTACAGGGGATGAAATACTTCCTGTTGATTTCGAAATCTTGCAACAAGATTCAATGTTATTTAATATTATCTCCTCAGAATCTGATATCTTTGACTATGCTTTAAAAAATTTCACTGACCTGGCAAGATCAGAAATAGACCTATATGAAGTAACATTTGAGCATTATGATCTCGTAAGAAAAAAGATTTCCATCATTTATTATCCTTTATGGGTAGTCCGTTATGTGTTTGCAAATAGAATTTATCAAGTAGTTGTTGATGGAGAAGATGGAACAATATGTTATGGTAAAGCACCCGGAAATAATCTATACAGAGCTATTAGGGGTATTTTAGGAACAGCAATTGGAATTTATCTTATAACTTTTTTTGGAATCTTTACATTGATGTCAAAGAACTCAGATAATATGAATAAATTTGTGATTTTGTTATATGTTTTTTCTGTTATTGGTGGAATAGCTTCTATTCGCTCAGCATGGAAACATTTCCGGTACGGTGGTGAAATTGTAGAGGGAACTGGAATTGAACCAGATGAAAATATTAAAAAACCCAAATTATTTTCTTCTGCAAGCAATCAAATTAATATTGGTCAAATTGGAAACTCTCTTACAAGTGTTTTTAATATTGTTTCTTCTATGAAAAAATAGTTTTATTTCTATGTCAGAAATTCAAATAATGGTTGTAAAATGTGCTAACTGTGGTAGCACTTTAAATGTTGAAGTAAATGATGAAATTACTTACTGTATTTCTTGTGGTAGTGGATTTGAGTTGGTGGACGGGAAATTATTTCCCATTGAAGTGAATTTTATATCTCCCACAATACCAGAACAGGGAAAACTAATTTATAAACCGTTTTGGAAATTAGAAACAAACGTAAATATAATTGAGAGAGATGCAGGGTCAAATCTTTTTAAAAAATTATTTTCTAATAATTCTTCACAACCAGAAAGACTGTTAAACTTTGTGATCCCAGCATTCGATTGTTCAATAGAATCACTTAAAAAACTTGCATTTTATTATACGTTTCAAAATCCACCTCTTTCACCTCAAAAGTTTTCAATTAACTTAAAAGGGTTTTCTTATGGAAGAGAAGATGCTCGTAAACTTGCTGAGTTTATTTTAATCTCATTTGAAGCTGAGAAACCAGATACTATTCGTTCACTTAAATATGAGTTAAAGTTTTTAAATGATAGTATTTTAGGGATTCCTTTTTATCTGTTAGAAAACAAAACATTGATAGATGGTGTTTCTGGTATGATCGTAAAATGAAAAAAATAATAGCTCCAATTACTTTATGAAGTGCAGAATATGTAATTCGACTACAGAATTTTTTTCTAATGCTACTATACTTCAGAAGTATAATATTTCCTACTTTAAGTGTCCAGTATGTCATTCAGTACAAACAGAGTACCCTTTCTGGCTTGATGAAGCTTATTCGGAGGTGATTAACAGAAGTGATATTGGAATTGTATCACGAACTTTAGATTTCGCTAAGATTTCTAAGATATTAATCAAATGTTTCTTTCCCACAAATGGTAAATATGTTGACTTTGGTGCTGGTTATGGTTTGTTTGTAAGGATGATGAGAGACAATGGTTACGATTTTTACTGGCAAGATAAATATTGTGATAACATTTTTGCAAAAGATTTTGTTGTTATGGAAAACACAAAATATGATTTATTGACTGCATTTGAAGTATTTGAACATTTGCTAAATCCTATTGAAGAATTAGAAATAATGTTTAAATTATCAGACTCAATTTTTTTTAGTACATTTCTTATTCCATCCTCATTTCCATTACCAGATCAGTGGTGGTATTATGCACTTGAACATGGACAACATATTACTTTATATTCTGTGGAAACTCTTAAGTATATAGCTATGAAATTTAACTTGAACTTATATACTAATAATAAACATCTTCATCTTCTAACTCCAAAGAAAATTAACAAAACATTATATAAGTTTATTACATTTCCTTATGTTGCGGATACATTTCATTATTTAGCGTCGAGACATTCGCTACTGGATCAAGATTACGAGTTGGTACTCTCTAAAATCAAGAAGAATACTTAAAATTGGGTATTGTTAGAAAACAAGCGCTTGCGAATTCAGTTTTTTCTTACTTAGGGGTAATTATTGGTTATGTAAACTTAATTCTTTTATTCCCAACATTCTTTTCTGCTGAACAGTATGGATTGATTAACCTTTTGATTGGGTTATCTACAATTTATTCCTATCTTTCAGCTGTTGGATTGGTTACTTCTATAACAAAATACTTTCCCTTTTTTAAAACTGAAGACAAACTTCATAATGGTTTTGTTACCCTTGTTTTTTTAATAGCTTCTCTTGGATTTTTGGTTGTTACAGTATTATATCTAATTCTTAGGCCGGGAATTATAACAGCATATGCTGAAAAGTCATCAATGTTTCTTGAGTACTATTTTGTTGTAATTCCTCTGTCTTTTTTTACTCTTGTTTTTTCTGTTTTTGAATCACTTGCAAGAGCAATTTATAAAACTTCCTTTGCAACTTTTATAAAAGAGGTTGGAATACGGCTTTTAACAACTGTAAATATTTTTCTCTATATAATACACTGGTTGGATTTCAAAAATTTTGTACTTTCCTATATAGTTATATATGGTTTGAGTGCTTCAATTCTTGTTTTATATGTTTTTATCTCAAAGGAGTATAAATTTAGTTTGAATTTTAAATATGTTGATAATTCAAAATTAAAAGAATTACTTAAATTTGGTGGATTTGTTCTAATTTCAAGTGTAACAATGATTATAACTGAAAAAGTTAGTATTTTGATTATAGGATCACTGGTTGGACTTGCAGTAGTAGGTGCTTATTCAATGTATTTTTATATTGCTTCAGTTATATATGTACCGATGAGGGCAATGTCAAGAATATCTGTACCAATAATTGCAGTGTCTTTTAAGGAAAAAGATTATAAAACAATAGATGATATCTATAGAAGGACTTCAATTATTCAATTGGTTATTGGTATTCTAATATATGTAGGTGTTATAATTAATAGACATAATCTATTCTATTTTCTCAAGCAACCAGCTTACATTGAAAATTTCAGTATATTTTATTTTGTTGGTCTTGCAGTTTTAATCGATATAATGGTTGGATTAAATTCTGAAATTATTACAAATTCAGAGAAATACAAATTTGACTCTCTTTTTAATTTTATTTTGTTAATTGTAAGCATAGTATCCAACATTATATTTATTCCAATATTTGGTGGACTTGGTGCTGCTATTGCAACAGCAATTTCTTTTTTTACATTTAATTATCTAAAGTGGCGTTTTATTGTTCGAAACTTTAAGATGCAACCGCTTAATATTAAGCAAATTTATGCTTTTATTGTTGGCTTATTAGCATTTGTTTTGGGTGAAATCCTTCCTCAAATTAAAAATGTCTTTATTGATATTGTATATAGAAGTATTTCAGTCTCAATTTTTTATTTTTTGATAATTATTTTGTTAAAAGTATCTTTGGATATAAATGAACGAGTTAATGTATATAAAAATTTTATTTTTCAAAAAATCAGTAAATAGAGATTATGTCTTTTGACATTCCAGTCTTATTGTTAATATTTAATCGTCCTGCTACTACTAAAGAGGTTATTAAGAACCTTGAAAAAATAAAACCTCGTTATCTTTTTGTTTCAGCCGACGGACCAAGACAAAACGTAGAATCAGATTTCGAAAAATGTGATACTGTCAGAAGAATTGTAGTTGAAAATATTAATTGGGAATGTGAAATAAAAAGAAATTTTAGAGAAAAAAATTTAGGATGTAAATTAGGTGTATCTGATGGTATTAATTGGTTTTTTGAGAATGTAAGTGAAGGAATTATTATTGAAGATGATTGTCTTGTAGATATAAGTTTTTTTAATTTTTGTAAGGAATTATTGATAAAATATCGAGATGATGAACGTATTATGCACATTGGAGCTGCTAATTTTCAAGATGGCAAAAAAAGAAATAAGTATAGTTATTACTTTTCAAAAATGTGTCACGTTTGGGGGTGGGCTACTTGGAAGCGTGCTTGGTCAAAGTATGATGTTACGATTCAGGATTTCCCTGAGTTTGTTCATGAAGAAAAGATTAAAGCAATTTATTCAAATTCAAAAATACAAAAATATTTTCTACGTCAATTTGAAAAAGTGTTTAAAAATCAGTTGGATACTTGGGATTATCAATGGGTATATACGGTTTGGAAACATAATGGGCTTAGCATTATTCCTAACAATAATATGGTAAAAAACATTGGCTTTCATACAGAAGCAACACATACAAAAAATATGAACAGTAAATTATTCTTGCCAAGAATAGAATATTCTAATGAGATGATAACACACCCTAAATTTTTCCTACCGGATTTAGAAGCTGATTATTATACTTTTCGTACTAAGCTTTATACATCAAAAATTGGTAAACTTATTAATCTAATGAAAAGGAATAAGAAAAACTAATGAGAATTCTCTTTGACTATGAAATATTTTGTCTACAAAAGTACGGAGGGGTTTCAAGGTACTTTTATGAACTTATATCAAGATTACTGAACTTCCCGGAATCTGAAATAATTCTATATATGGGTAAGTTTATTAATCAGTATGGTCTTGAAAAATTTCAGTTACAATATTATAACTTTTTTGGGAAAAAGGTAAAGTATTTACCTAAGACAAAACTTTTTTTTGTTAAGTTTCAACAATATTTATTTGAAAAATTTAGATCTAAAATAGACTATAATGTTTTTCATCAGACATATTTTCGTCCATATCGTCCCCATCAAAATGAAATCCGAGTTATAACAGTTCATGATTTTACCCATGAAAAATATCCCGAGTATTTTTCCTTCTTTGATCACACAGTTAAAAATAAGAAAAGAGCCATCAATACTGCTCACGGAATAATTTGTGTTTCAAATTCAACAAAGGATGATTTGCTAAAAATATATCCTGATGTAAAAGGAGAAATAAAGGTAATTTACCATGGAAACTCACTTAATATTCAAGTGAAAAATGAACCTTATTTTAAATATCCCTATTTTCTTTTTGTAGGAAGTAGAAAAGGATATAAAAATTTCAATTTGCTTTTAAACGCATTTGCTTTATTGCCCGAATTGAAGAAAAATTACAAAATTGTTTGTTTTGGAGGTGGTGATTTTACCACAAAAGAAATTAACCTAATTAAAAAATTATCACTTGAGCAAAATTTTGTTCAAATTGAAGGTAATGATATAATATTAGCTAATGCTTATAACTTTGCTACTGCACTTATATACCCCTCACTATACGAGGGATTTGGGATTCCTCTTGTTGAGGCTATGAATTATGGATGTCCTCTTCTAATAAGTAATACAAGTTGTTTACCTGAAATTGCCCAAGATGCAGCCCTTTACTTTGATCCGTTAAGTCCAGAAGACCTTGCTGATAAAATGAAACTGATTATAAGCGATTCTACACTAAGGGGTGTTTTAAAAATTAAGGCAGCGCAAAGAGGTCATTATTTTAGCTGGGAAAAATGCGCCGAGGAGACCTTTGGATTTTACAAAATGATAGCTGAAAAAGTTAATAAATGAAATTATGCCCCCGACTATATCAATTATTACAGTTGTTTTAAATAGTAAAGAGCATTTGAAGAAAACAATTGAAAGTGTTAAAAATCAAACCTTTAATGATTATGAATTTATTGTAATTGATGGTGGTTCTATAGATGGTACTTTGGATATAATTAAAGAAAATAGTGGTGTAATCTCAAAATGGTTGAGTGAAAAAGATGAAGGTATTTATGATGCAATGAACAAAGGAATTAAACTTGCTACGGGAAAATATTTGTGGTTTTTAAATGCTGGAGATATGATATTTTCTGAAACAACACTTGAAGAATTGTTTTCTATACCCACTGATTTTGATGTATTATACGGAGACACAGAGTTAATTAATGAAGAAGGGAAAAGTTTTGGCTTGAGGAAATTGAAAAGACCTCCTGAAAATCTTACTTGGAAGAGTATGATAAACGGTATGGTTGTATCTCATCAATCTTTAATTGTTAAGAAAGAAGTAGCTCCTTTGTATGATATAAAGTATAAATATGTCGCAGATATAGATTGGTTAATCAAAGTTTTAAAAAATAGTAAGATAATTGTTAATTCTCATCAGATTTTATCAAGATTTTTATTGGGTGGATTTTCAAGAAGAAATACTTTGTCTTCGCTTATAGAACGCTTTAAAATACTTTGTAAATACTTCAACGTATTAACAGTTCTTTTAAATCATATAAAATTATTTATCTTATTTATTATTCACATAATAAAGAACAGAAAAATATTATGAATCTTAAATTATTACGTGTTAAATTTGATATGATAATGAATAAGCTTGTAAAGTTCTTTGGGGTGGATGCAAAAATGTCAGATGAGGAGATACTCTTAAAAGCAATTAAATCAAATCAAATTGATTTAATATTTGATATAGGAGCAAATACAGGCCAATTTTCAGAGCTTGTTATAAAATTAGGTTATGAGGGGAATATAGTTTCATTTGAACCAATTTCTAAAGCTTATGAGTTATTGTTACAAAAATCTCGAAAGTACAAAAGATGGGAAGTTTTTAATAGGTGTGCTATTGGTGATATAGATGGAACTATTAACATAAATGTTTCACAAAATTTGTTGAGTAGTTCAGCTTTAAAAATTCTTGAACACCATACTTCAGTTTCACCAGAATCAAATGTAGTGTCGATAGAATCAGTTCCCATTTATAAATTAGACAGTATCTATAATCAATACAAAGAAAAGTTCAATAATATTCTTTTGAAAATTGACACCCAGGGTTATGAAGAAAAGGTATTAATCGGAGCAGGAAATTTTTTAACTTTTGTTAAAGGGGTTCTTGTTGAAGTATCATTAATCCCATTGTATGAAGGCCAAAAATTGTATGATGATATATATGAAATGTTAAAAGCTCGTGGTTATAGCTTATGGGGAGTTTTTCCAGCTTTTGTTAACAAATCAAATGGAAGGATGTTACAGCTTGATTTACTTTTGTTTAGATGAAAAAGTTTTCACCAATTAAAAAATATTTAAGATTTTTTCCTATATAAAAATACAAACCCCAATAGAAGAATAAACTCTGCTATAATAAACCTTGCCTGTATAATATGATTTAATATAAAAACATTTCTAAACAGGAAAAAGCTATCAGGAATAGAAAGAAGAATATAACCAATGGTAAGAATACTTAAAGGTAAACGGATCAATTTATTATCCCGTTTTTCCCAGAGGCAAAGTATAAAAAATAAAGATGGGAAAAGCCAAAACAAATTCATTATCCATGTGTATGGACTTGATAGTAATATAATTAAAAGAGATACTTGCCAGTAAAAAAACTCAGGAAGAACTATATCAGATTTAATGATTAAATCCCTTCTTATTGTAATATAATATAATGCTAAAAAGAAAATAATATAGACTATTATTGATGTAAAACCAGGATTAATTGCAACCCCGAGGGTATTTGTAATATTATCAATTACTTTAACTAATGAAGCTTTTGAATTAAAGCTTATTGATTCTGAAAGGTACATTCTTCCATCCATCAGTGAAACAGATATTGGGGTCATAGGGAAATAATTAACAAGTATCCATACAGGAATTAACATTTCCTGTGTACCACTACTACCAAACGATGCAATACGGGGAGCTTGAGTAGTAATATAGTCATATGTTATATTTTGCCCTACCAATAGAAGTGTTAATAGAAAAAGTAATACTAAACTAACAGAGTACCCGATAAGAAGTCTCCATTTTTTCTTTAAAATAATAAAGGGAATTATTAATATAAGATACAGTTTGAACAAACTTGCAATACCTAAAAGAAACCCAGCAGTAAGAAAAAATCTCTTATTTACATCAAAATAAACTGCCAATAAAATAAATAATAGAGCTAAGTTATCAATCTGTCCACGTTCAAGCAGTGCTGTTAAAGGGAAAAAATTCAATACAGCAATAAGTATAATTAAAATTTGCCAGAGTTTATTAGTTTTAAAAGTAATGATTAATAAAAAAAGATTTATAATTAAAATAATAACGTTAATTGTATTCCAGAGAGACTTAGCAGTATAATACGGTAAAGTACTTATTGGTTGGAAAATTTTAGCTAAAAGCGGAGGATATAAAAATCTGCTGTGTTGATATTGTGCAAAACCATCCCATAAATTCCAGTCTTCTAAAATATAGTTTTTATAAGGTGATAGTCCTGCTGAGACTGTTTTTCCAGCCGTGTAATATGCCGTAAAATCCATCTGAAGGCTGTTAATTGAAAATTCATAAACATTATTCCCAAATTTAAACAAAGAAAAAAACAGGATTATTAATAATAAAAAATAAATAAAATAATAAATTTTATTTTTTAAAAGATTATTCAAGTGTCTTTCTTAATTTGATTTTTCTGAACGCTACGAAACACATTTTTGTAAGTAACCAACCATCTCTAAATCTATTTATGTTAGTCGTTCCATATTTTCTTTCAGCATATCGAATAGGGATTTCTATGATTTTTAGTTTAAGTTTTGCTGCACCAAAAAGTAAATCAAAGTCTCCAAAAGGATCGAAATCTCCGAAAATGTTTCTATTTTTTGCTATTCGGAGGTAATCTTTTTTAAATAAAGCTTTTGTACCACAAAGAGTATCGGTTATACGTTGACCAAGTAACCAGGTAAATACTTTACTAAAAAAAATATTTCCTAACTTATTCAAAGTTTTCATAGCACGTTCTTCCATCTGATATACAAGTCTTGAACCATTAATAAACTCTCCCTTTTTATCTCTTAAAGCTTTATAAAATTTTGTTATATCCTCAGGTGCAACAGTCATATCTGCGTCAAGAATTATTAATATGTCACCGTCAGCTTTTTCAAAACCCAAACGTACCGCATTCCCTTTCCCCCTTTCTGTTTGCTTATAAAGCCTGATACATTTGTTAGGATACTTTTGAATTACAGTTTCTATTGTTTCATAAGTATTGTCTGAAGAATGACCTTCAACGAATATTATTTCTAATTGCTTTCCAAAATCGGGGATTCTTCTTATAATTTCTTCAATGTTTCCTGCCTCATTTCTACACGGAATAATTACAGAAACACTATAATCTTCAATATTATTTGAAGATGGAGTATATTTGCCTGTAACAATTCCTGAAATACTAAATCTTCTTATGCCGGGAAGTCTCGAAAAATATTTGTTGATTATTTTAGATACTAACGGAATATACACAGGTAAAATCATCAGATAATCTACTGAAATAGGTGTAAAATCGCTTAGAAATAAAAGGTTCTTGATTTCATCAATATATAACCAGTTCATTATTCCTTCTTTAAGCTTTAGTTTTAAAGCTTCTGCAATTTTTAGAACGGGATTCCAGAAATAGTTATAATAGGTAACTATTATTATTGTATTTTGATGAGAGGTTATGTGTAACGTTTCAAAAGTTTTTTGGATATCATTTAACGTTCCAATTAAGTCAGAGAGTATGATATAATCAAACGATAAGTTAAGATCATTAAGTTTATTACTAATTTTCTCACTTTCAATATCTCCTTCTATAAATTTTAAAGAAGGGTATTTTTTTATTGCTCTATTAATAAGGTAAGGGTTACGCTCTATACCTACTCCAATTGAAGGATTTATAAAAGCGAGTGTATCTCCCTCACCACAACCTACTTCAAGAACTTTACTTCCTGGTTTAATGATAGACTTTAAATACTTATCAAGTTCTGTATGATAATATGAATTACGTTTACGCCAGTATGTTTTAGATAAAGCGTATTCTTCAGAAATTAGATATTTATCTCTGCTAAATTTATTCATCTAAAAAGATAATAAAATTCAATTGTCCAGACAGATATTAAAAAAAGACTAAATACAATAGCTAAATATAAACGGAAAGATTTCATTTCTTTAAAGATTCTTTTTCTGAGAAAAAGAGTTTGTGTTGTGCCCAATACAAAAAAAGGAATTAATACATAATGATATCGAGCAAGAGCAACAAAAAGAAAGAATACTAAAAGCCAGCAAATAATAAAACCATAAATAAAAAACCGTTTTTCAAAAATGCTTAAAATACCAAATGTCCCAAAAAGCATTACTATAAAGTATGGAATATTTACAAGAGCAATAAGTAAAGGATTTATGTCTCTATATACTTCTGTTGATGTGCGAGTTTTTCCTTCATCTGGGGTGAAATATAATAAAATCATTCTTTCACTTGAAAAAAGATACCCCAGTTTTTTTAATCCGGTAATTAAAAACTTATGAGGATTATTTATTGCATATTTTAAGCCCTCCTCATAAAATAATTTATCCCTTAGTGCTTCGTCTTCAATATTGAATCGTTCATCTGTTTCTTCTATTTTGTGATACCATGTACCAGTGGCATTTGGGTTACTTCCAGCCCAAAAAGTAAATCCGCCTTGAGTTGCTATTGTAAAACTACCTATAACAAGTTTGTTACGTATAAGCCAGGGTGCTATTACAAGAGAGGCTCCAAGTAGAAATAGAAATATATATTTTACTGATTTTAAAAATCTTGTTTTTGAATAACCATCAAATATTTGTCTTCTAAAAAAGAAAATGTAAATGGGAATCAAAGCTATAGAAAATATGAAAGAAGCACGTACCAAAATTGCATATCCCCACAGAACGCCTACAAAAAAAATGTAACGGGGGAATTTTTTACTTAAACAATAATTTAGTAATATAAGACTTATAAATCCAAAGAGAGTTTCGGTTAATATTGTTTGACTATACAAAATATTTGATGGAAAAAATGCAAAAATGGCTGTTGAAATAAGTGCATACTTGGTCTTAAAGAATTTCGTCGAAATTAAAAAAAATATTAAGGTTGAAAAAATCTCAATAAAAGACTGAAATATTTTTACTGTTATCTGTCCAGTACCAAAAATAGCATATAAAAAGCTTAAAAAAAGAGGATAGCCACACGAAAGCAATGCAGTTGGTTTTCCATCAAAGCTGTATGAACCTGTATATAATATACTCTTAGCAAGTTTGTCATATACCATGCTGTCGCTTCGGAGTGGGGTATTGATAGAAAAAGAAAGTATGATTTTAATTACAAAAGGAGTTATTATGATGAGAAATAAAAGGAGTTTCTGGTTTCTATTCAAGTTAGTAAGAAGTTTCATATTACTTACCTTTTTTCTGCTATCAATAAGATTCCAGCTCCTTTCTTGTTATCAATTTGGACATCTATTACCATTAATGCTAATACAAGCCACAATGTTAAAAAATAATAAAATGGTAGCAAAAAAAGAAATATTTTTGAAGCACCGACCATAAGTATTGGATATTTAATTCCTAATCTCCAGCTGAGTTGTCCCCAAAATCCGTATGTGTATTTAAATTTTATTACCTCTAATCCAACTCCTTTTAATTTGCTAATAATTTCGTTCTTGTTGTATCCATCTCTTGCATGCTCTTCAATAAAGCTTGTATCTTCTTCGGAATGAACATCACTACCCCCTAAATCAGAGGGGGTATTTACAAGCAATTTTCCACCACTTTTTAGAGCAGTAGCAAAGTTCCTAAAAACGGTTACATCATCTTCTATATGTTCCATAACATCGACTGATATAATAAAATCAAATTGTTCTCGGTAGTTAATTTTAAGGAGATTCTCGGGTTTTACAGTAACATTATTTGAACCGTTCTTCTGGAAAAAGTTTTTACACTCATTAACCTGGTCCTCTTTAATATCTACAGCAAGAATATTTGAGTTTGGGAAAAGCTTCGATAGAAAGTAGGTATATTGTCCAAATCCCATTCCTGCATCAAGAATATTTAATTTTTTATTATGATTATATAACTTTTTAATTTCTTTTTTTACATGCCATGTACGCAAAAACATCAGGTCAAGAATAAAATAAAATATTTTTCGTAGGAACGGTCTTCCAGAAATAAACCTTGCAAAAATGTTTTTAACTGAGTCGTATTTCATTTGTTTTGATGCTGTTTGCTTTGGAAGTATAAAGATTCAATTTGTGAAACAAAATTTTCCCAGGTATATTTTTTCTTTTCGATTTCTATATATTTTGAGAATTTTTCTTCAAGCCCTTCAGTATAAAATTTGATAACAGCTTCTGAAATCTCCACATCACTGTACGGATTGATGATTAACCCAGTCTTTTCGTTAATAACCACTTCTGAAAGTCCTCCAACGTTTGTCACTATTACAGGTTTATTGTAATAATAACAGATTTGTACTATACCACTCTGAGTTGCACTAAGGTAAGGTAATACAACACATTCTGAGCTTGAGAAAAAATATCTAACCATTTCATCAGGAACAAAGTCATTTATAACGTCAACATATTTTTCGATTTCTAATTCTTTTATTTGTTGGAAATAAAATTTTTCATCCTCATAAAATTCACCAACAATAAGAAGTCTGATTTTTAATTGGTTTAATATTAATGGCAAAGCATTTAATAGGTAACTTAACCCTTTATATTTTCTTACGTAACCAAAAAATAATAATACCTTTTCATTTTTCTCAATATTGATACCATAATTTGATTTTAAAACACTTCTTGCTTGAACTTTTTCAACTTTTTCCCCAAAAATGTTGTATAAGGGGTGTGGTACAAGACGGTAAGGTTTATTTTTTTTATTGAATTTAACTAAATCTTTTTCTACTGTTTTTGATTGAACTATAAAAAAATCAACAACTGAAAATAAAATCTTAGTTAAAAAAATATCTCCTAACCTCCTTTCATGCGGGATTATATTATCACAGATTGCGAGTACTTTTGATTTTAGAAACAGCTTTACAATAAAGAAAATTGTGAAAAAACAAGGAACGAAAAAAGGAATCCAATATTTGAAAATAATTAAATCTGGTTTTTCTTTTTTAATTTTATATGCTGAAATAAACCAGTTGATAGGATTTATTGAATCAATTATAATTTTATTATCCTTTTCAGGTATTGGTACAGCAGGGACTCCTTCTTCATATTGAGTCTTTCCTGGGAAAAAAAGTTTTGGATATTGTCTTTTGAAAGAGAATATTTTAACATTATGATTAACTTTTAAATATTTATAAAGGAGAGCATTATATTGAGCTATTCCTCCTCTCATTGGATAAGCTGTACCAACTATCACGACTTTCATTAAAGAAGGAGTTTATTAATAGAATTGAAAACGTCTTCTGGATATAAAAAATCCATACAATTATATTCTTTGTTGATACACTTTTGAGAATAATAGCATTTGCATTCTTTTCGCGGTTGGATAATAATACCACGCCCAAAAAGTTCAAATTCTTTTGAATTAAAAATATTATTCATAAGAACAATTTTTTTCTTCAAACCAATAGCAATATGTAAAGCCATTGTTACTTGTGTTACAATTAAATCACATTTATTAATCAAATGCAAAAATGTTTTTATAGGAAAGTGACCGAAATATTTAGCATTTGTAAGTTCTGCAAGGTTTCTATTTTTTAAATCTTCATATTCACCACCTAAAAGCACAACTTCGTAATTATTTTTTAATAAAAGTTCAATTAACTTAATCCAATGATTGTCACTCCAAAGCCTTGAGCTCCATCTACTTCCACAACCAGTATTTAACCCGATAATTTTTTTAGATTTATTAATATTAAATGATTTATCAAAACTATCGTCAAGTTCAAGTATATATTCTTCCCCTGAATATGTATATCCACATATTTCAAAAATTTCTTGAAGATAATTTTTTGTATTTGCTTTGGAAATTTCATCGAAAATACCTGTTAAATATTTATGTTGTGAATTAGAAGAAAGTGGATAACAGATACCATCTTTTAAATAAAAACCATATTTAGTTTTTGCATTGATTTTTGAAGCTAATGCTAATGCTTCGCGATCTTTGTCAAGATTAATAAGGATGTCAAATTCTGTTTGTTGTAAAAATAAAATATTTTGAATATTCATTAGCAAAGGTTCATCAACACAAATACTACTCTTTTGTGGTAATAAGTCAATGTGATATGTAAGCCAAAAGACTTTATGATTTGGAAAATACTTTTTTAAAGGGAAAAGCAAAGGAGTAGTCCTAATAACATCACCTGCAGCACCCAGTTTTATTATTAAAATTCGCCCAGTATAATTTTTATAATAAGCACAGTTATTACACGTAACATTGTATAATTTTGAAGGCTGACAAGGTACATCGCCACGAAAATACCAACAATCAGTTTTTAAGTTATCAAGATCCATAAATGAGAAATTTCTCAAATATAGAATTATTTAGACTTAATTGTAATTCATTTATGAGTTAGAAATATTAATTAGTTGGATATAGAAGGACAAATGTTGTCATAATATATACAGTGCATTTTCTGATAAAAAGATAAAACGGATAAAGTACAAAGTACTTACTTTATCCTCACTGAGGAAATATGATAATAGGACTAAATTAATAAATTTAGAGCTGTCTATTCAGAACTTTTGGTCGATGTAATTTTTTCGTCAATACTAATTGTACCAGCACCATAAGCTGTAATAAATAGTAAACCCCCCATTATTGATAGATTTTTCCAGAACATAATTAATTGCAGTTGCTCACTAAAGTGTGTGTGGAATATTAATGTCGTAGGAATCATAAAAATAAATAATGCAAGTGCACCCCATTTTGCTTTAAAGCCTATAATAATGGATAAGGAACCAAGAATTTCAATAATTATAGCAAGTACAAGAAATGCTCTTCTAAATGGCATTCCATACATTGCCATATATTCCTTTGTACTTTGGAAATTTATAATTTTCCCAAAGCCAGAAACTAAAAAAATTAGAGAAATAAAAATCCTTCCTAAAAAAGGAATAATTGCTTTCATAATATCTCCTTTTTTTGCTAATTTACTCAAATTAAAACATTAAGTCAATAGCGGGACTAAAAAATTATTCACTTAACTTAAATTTACATTTTTTGATACGACCTTTTTTATTGGTTCTATAAATTTTTTGATAATTTTGTTTCTTTTTCAAGAGAAAATAAAAATGAACGAACATAATAATTAGTAAAGTTAAACAGAATTATTAAGTGAAAAGTAATTAAAGGTAGTAAGAAAGAAAAAAACTCTTATATACTATTTAAATAATAACTAAGGAAGATTTTTAGTGCCCGAGATCGGAATCGAACCGATACCGCCTTTGCAGGCGACAGGATTTTAAGTCCTGCGCGTCTACCATTTCCGCCACTCGGGCTTTTTTAAACACCTATTGTTATTCTGGTCTTAGTTTTTAAATCTTAATCTAAAATACCTATTCTTTAGAATTATTTCAATGAGATAAATATTTCTCTAAATAAATATCATACAAATAGAAAAAAAATTTTTTTTCTCTATATATTTAGGATTTGGAAAATCGAAGAGTGATATTTTTAAGTAGTACTAAAAATTTTTTAAAGTTTTTCTCAAGATGTGATTATAAAAGATGTTTTATCATAAATGATAATGATTTTATAAATTTGGTTCTTGTAGATTCACTGATGTAACATTTGACATTATTATTAATACAAAATAAAAAACCCGGCTTAGCTCTGGCGAGCATCAACCGGGAATTTGACGGAGGAACATTTTTAATAACAAATTTCCATTAAAAAAAATTCCCAGTAAAGAAATTTTCTTTTTAAGAACAACCTGTGGTTTCTCCACAAGCCATACACTTAAGACAAGTTCCATTTCTTACCATTGCAGCTTCTCCGCAATTTGGGCAAATATCCCCTGTATATCCTTTAAGTCTTGCTTGGTTGTATTTGTCTATTTTGTTAACTGTTGATGTTGAAGCAAAAGGTAACTGTTCCGATTTATTATCAGAAATAACTTTTGTAACTTTTGTTTGAGATGATTTAATATCTTTTACTGATGATGGTGTAATGTCTTCTTCCTCTTCGTAATCTACATCCTCTTCTACTATTGCAAGCGAATCAACTGGACTTATACGTATATTTTCTTCAGGAATGTGTGCGAGGTCATATCTACCAAGATAAGTTACGGCAAGTTCTCTGAAGATATAATCAATTATTGAAGTGGTCATTTTAATGTTTGGGTTACCAACTACAATTCCATTGGGTTCAAAACGTGTATAAACAAATGCATCAACAAATTCTTCAAGGGGAACTCCGTGTTGAAGTCCTAAAGAAACTGCAATTGCAAAACAGTTCATTAAACTCCTAAATGCAGCCCCCTCTCTATGCATATCAATAAAAATCTCACCAAGTTGACCATTTTCATATTCACCGGTTCTAAGATAAACAGAATGATTACCAATTTTTGCCTTTTGAGTATAACCTTTTCTTCTATATGGCAGTTTTTTTCTTCGGGCAATATAGCGGTGAACAATTCGTTCAGCTACTTTTACTATGTCAGTACTGCTTCCTACAAGTTCCGTTCCTTTTTCTTCAGTTGTGAGTATCTCTTCATCTAATCCAGCAATTATATTAAGTGGTTGCGATAATTTAGAACCGTCCCGATACAAAGCTACAGATTTTAGACCTAATTCCCAAGCTTTAAGATAAGCTTTTTTAATGTCCTCGATAGTAGCTGTATTTGGTAAATTAATTGTTTTTGAAATTGATCCTGATATAAAAGGCTGGGCAGCCGCCATAATCATTAAATGAGCCTCTGGTTGTATGAATCTTTTACCCTTTTTGCCACATTTATTTGCACAATCGAACACTGAATAGTGTTCCTTTTTTAAATGGGGAGCTCCTTCTATTGTCATTGTCCCACATATATAATCATTTGCTTCCTCTATTTGTTCCTTTGTAAAGCCAAGTGCAGAAAGAATACTAAATGTTGGATCGTCAAGTTGTTCATCAGTGAAATGTAAAACGTTCTTACAGAAACCAACTCCCAGAGAATACTTAGTAAATGCAAAATTTATATCAAAAGCCATAGGCAATTCTCGTTCAATCTGTTTTATTACTTCAGTTGTGAAACCTTTTTGAGCCAGACTTTGTGGATTAATATGAGGACATCCAACCAAAGTCCCTTTTCCAGTAGCGTATGAAACAATGTCTTCTATTTCACTTCTTGTATAGCCAAGTTTCCTTAATGCTCTGGGAACTGAGGAATTTATGATTTTGAAATAACCACCTCCTGCAAGCTTTTTAAATTTAACAAGAGCAAAATCAGGTTCTATGCCAGTAGTGTCACAGTCCATTAATAGACCTATAGTTCCAGTTGGAGCAATAGCTGTTACCTGCGCATTTCTATAGCCATATTGTTCTCCCAGTTCTAAAGCTCTATCTGAATCTTCTCTTGCTGCTTCAAGAAGATTATCAGGACAATATTTCTTGTTAATTCCGAATGGATAAATAGATAGTCCTTCATATTCTCTTTTGTTAACATTATAAGCTGCTCTTCTATGGTTTCGAATTACACGAAGCATTTCCTCTTTGTTTTCTTCATATCGTGAGAATGGTCCAAGCTCTTTAGCCATCTCAGCAGAAGTTGCATAGGCAGTCATGTGCATTATTGCTGTAATAGCACCTGTAATTGCAAAGGCTTCGTTTGAATCATAAGGAATACCCATTACCATTAAAAGAGCACCAAGATTTGCATAACCTAATCCCAGTGTTCGATATTCGTAAGATTTAAGTGCAATATTTTTACTTGGGAATTGTGCCATTAAAACACTAATTTCCAATACAATAGTCCAGAGCCTTGAAGCGTGTCTAAAATCTTCAATCTGAAACTCTTCTTCATCAAAGTTATAAAATTTCAAAAGATTTAGAGATGTGAGATTACAAGCCGTGTCATCGAGAAACATATATTCACTACAAGGATTAGAAGCTTTAATTTCGCCACCTTTTGGACAGGTGTGCCATTCGTTGATTGTAGTATGAAACTGTATTCCTGGGTCTGCACAAGACCAAGCAGAATAAGCAATATCATCCCATAGTTTTCTTGCTTTTAGTGTTTTAAATGGTTTTGGAGGACGATTCTCTTCTTGTGCCTTTTTCAATTCAGTTCGATGATAAAGATGCCAATCACCGTCGATTTGAACAGCTTTCATAAACTCATTATTAGCTCTTACACTGTTATTTGAATTTTGTCCGGAAACAGTCATATATGCTTCTGAATTCCAATCCTCATTATATGTTGGAATATAAATTTCTCTATAACCCAATTTAGCAAGTTGTATAACTTTTTCTATGTAGCCATTGGGAATATAAGCTTTTCTTGCATCAAGAATTGCGCGAGCAAGCGCTTTGTTCTTCCTTTTATCAAAACCGTCGTTTTCAGGATGAGTTTCAAAACAGGCTGCCATAATTCTATTAAGATGGTAATTTAAAAGTTTTGAGCCTGCTACAAGTGAAGCAACTTTTTCTTCTTCAATTACTTTCCAGTTAATATATTCTTCAATATCTGGGTGGTCAAGATCGAGAGTTACCATCTTTGCTGCGCGTCTTGTTGTACCTCCAGATTTTATTGCACCAGCACTTCGATCTCCAATTTTCAAGAAACTCATTAAACCTGAAGACTTTCCACCCCCGCTTAATGGTTCGCCAGCACCTCTGATATCAGAAAAGTTTGTACCCGTACCAGATCCATATTTAAAAAGTCTTGCTTCCCTTACCCATAAATCCATTATACCCCCTTCATTTACCAGATCATCTGAAATAGATTGTATGAAACAGGCATGAGGTTGACAATGAGAATATGCATCCTGCGAACGTACCAATTCCTTCGTGTTTGGATCAACGTAATAATGACCTTGAGAAGGACCTGTTATGCCGTAAGCCCAATGTAGACCTGTGTTGAACCACTGTGGGGAATTTGGAGCAGCAAACTGCATCGCCAGCATATAATATAGTTCATAATAAAAGTTGCGAGCATCTTCTTCACTATCAAAGTATTTGTATTTGTAACCCCAGTATGTCCAACATCCAGCAAGACGATGAAAAACTTGTCTGGCATCGTTTTCGTAAGTATAAAAGTTTTCTTTACCAAGTTGATTTAACATTGTTTCATTGGGGACTGATCTACTCAACCAATCTGGTATACCTTCTTCTTTGACTTTAGTAACATATTTAGGAACTCCAGCTTTACGAAAGTATTTTTGGGCAATGATATCAGTTGCTACTTGTGACCAGTGTTTTGGAACCATAACATCTTTCATCTCAAATACAACTGATCCATCAGGGTTTTTTATTACTGATGTTCTTCTTTCGTATTCAATACTTTCTAAATCTTGTTCTAAATGCGAAGTAAACCGTCTTGGTATTTTCATTTTGTATCCTTATTCCGTTTTAAGTTTTGAAAAGAAATTTTTTTAAAGAAGTAGGTTTATCAAATTTATAGGAAATGAATTTTAAAAGCAAACTTTTTTAGAATATCATTAAAATTTTTTTATCTTGATTTTTTAAAATTTTTTATTACCTCCTTTCTAAAATTATGTACTGCTAAATATAATGTTTTATATTTTATTGATTTAGAAAAAACACTATCTTTAAATTTTGTGTTATAAAAATAATTTTATGGCTAAAATAAAAACACAATCTTCCAAAGTACAACCTAAAAAAACACAAGGTTTTAAAACAGAAGAAGTTTCAAGATTACTTGATATTGACACTTTGCAAGCAAGGTATGCTATGCTTGCTCTGGTTGTTTTAATTGTTTTAATTTTTTTCTCAAAAGGGATTTTTGGAGGGAAGGTTTTTGCACAACCAGATAACCTTTCACCTTTAAGTTTTCGTACTTACCTTAATGATGCTAAAGCAGCAGGAATTTTTCCTCTCTGGCTACCATATATATTTCTTGGTATGCCATCTCTTGCAAGTCTTACTACAGCTTTACTTTCAGTTCATAATATTTATTCTTATATCCTTGATTCTTTGTTATCAGCATTTGCGGGAGATAATCTATTTTTACTAACCGTTCCTTATTATTTTATTTTTGCAATATCTTTATTTTTTTATGTACGGTTTAAATTTAAAAATAATATTGTTGCTACTTACGCAGCTTTGGTGGGAACATTTGCTACTGGGATTATTCAATTAATTATTGTGGGACATCACACAAAAATGATGACTTTTGCTTTTTTTCCCCTTATACTATTTCTAATTGATATATTTCTGGAATCAAAGGATAAAAATTTACCAACCGTTGTAATTAATTTTGCAATTCTTACTATTGTCTTATATATACAACTTCATTTTCATCATATCCAAATGCTTTTTTACTCTTATATGATGATAGGTATTTATCTAATTGGAATATTGGTATATCAGTTATTTAAAAAAACTGAAATAAAATCTGTTATCCAAACTATATTGCTAACTGGTGTAGCAGTAATTATATCAATTGCGATGGATGCTGATATTATTCTGTCTGTTAAAGAATACAATCAATATTCTATGAGGGGACAGTCCAGCATTGAATCACAAGTAAATTCAGTTCAATCTGATAATAAACCCCTCAGTTATGAATATGCTACAAGTTGGTCATTTAGTCCTGGTGAAATATTAACGTTTATCTTTCCTTACTATTATGGATTTGGTACTGTAGATGTTCAAGGTCAGCGTGCAAACCTTTATTGGGGACAAATGCCTTTTACCGATGCGCCAGTATATTTTGGTGCAATTACCTTACTATTAGCTATTATAGGAATAGCTTTAGATTTTAAGAAAAATCCGTTTGTGCAAATATTAACATTTATAACAATTTTTTTCCTTTTGCTATCTTTTGGGTATACTTTCCCAATTGTCTATAACTTTTTTTATTATAATATCCCATATTTTAGTAGTTTTAGAGCACCTGTGATGATTCATTATTATATGGATTTTGCAATTTTGTTGCTTGCTTGCGTCGGGTTAAAAAGAATAATAGATTCATTAAAGGATAGTGAAGCACAAATTAGATTCAAAAGAATAACAGTTAGCTTAATTATAATATGTAGTTTGTTGTTTTTATTGACAATTGTAGGGATTGAAAGTTCTTATAAAGATTCTGTATTAACAGGTCCTCTTGCAAAACAGTTACAGGTACAAGGTGCAGATGCAAAATATATAAGCCAATTCTTTTCTCAGTATAAACCTGTTAATATTATTTATGAAAATTTTATTTCTAACGCGAGATTTCAAGCTTTTATTTTACTTTTAACATCAATACTAATTTTTTTACTAACTCAAAGGAAATTAATTTCTAAGAATCTTATACTACTAGGTTTGGGGGGTATAATTTTTGTAGGAATTTTTGATCAGCTTAATATAACAACAAAAACAGTTCATTGGGATGATAAAAAACAAAAAGATAGTTATTTTGAAGAATCAGATTATATAAAATGGATACTTAATAAAGAACCAGAGACGTATAATTATAGAGTTGCAGATTTAAATGAAAATGGCTCATTAGAAACATCAAATTTTTTAGCTTATTTTCGCTTTCATCTAATTAATGGATATCAAGGAGCGAAGTTAAGGATATATCAAGATTGTATTGATGTAGCTGGAGGAAACAATCCGTTTTTCTTGGGACTTGCTAATGTAAAATATATTATTAGTCCAAAATTTTTGAAGGATACTTTACATTTCGAAGAACTTTATAAAGGAAAAAATATTGTTTATAGAAATAAATTATGGATACCCCGAGCTTTCTTTGCTCAAAATTACAATATTGAAAACGGAATAAATATTCTACATAAGATTAGAGATGCAGCATTTAATCCATATGAAGTTGTATTTTTAGAAAAGAATCCCTCAATAAACATAGATAGAGTAGATAATACTTCATATGCAAAAATATCATATTTTGATATTCATAATATTAAATATGATGTACAAGCAAGTGGTAACAATATTTTAGTTCTCAATGAAATTTATTATCCTGCAGGATGGAAGGCTTATATTGATGGTCAGGAAACTGAAATTTATAAAGCTAATTACTTCCAAAGGGCAATTATTGTTCCGGCAGGAAAACATACAGTAGAAATGAAATTCTATCCAGAAACATATTACAAAGGTAAGAAAATTAGTATAATGGCTAATATCTTTATTACAATTTTACTAATAAGTGGACTTGTGTTTAGAATTTATAAAAGATAAAAAAAGTATGATAAAAAAAATTCTGATTGCTAACCGAGGAGAAATTGCTGTAAGGATAATAAATACAGCACGGGAAATGGGAATTAAAACGGTAGCGGTTTATTCTGATTTTGATAGATACTCTCTATTTTCAAAATTAGCTGATGAAGCATATTACATAGGAGAGTCACCACCTACAAAAAGTTATTTAATGGCTGATAGAATAATTGATGTAGCAAAACGCTCTGGAGCAGATGCTATTCATCCTGGTTATGGCTTTTTATCAGAACGTAGTTTTTTTGCTAAAATGTGTGAGGATGAAGGAATTAAATTTATTGGACCTTCTTATAGAGCTATAGAAAATCTTGGTAGTAAAACAAAAGCAAAGGAATTAGCGATTAAGAATCAAGTTCCTGTAGTTGCTGGAACAGAAAAAGCTATTAAAAACTTAAATGAAGCAATAGATATTTCACATCAAATTGGATTTCCAATTATGATAAAAGCTTCAGCAGGTGGTGGAGGAAAGGGAATGAGAGTTGTTAATACTGAAAGTGAACTTGAAAGCTCTCTAAGAATGGCACAAAATGAAGCGAGGTCTGCATTTGGTGATGATAGTGTATTTATAGAAAAATACGTAGATTCACCACGTCATATTGAATTCCAGATACTTGTTGATGAGTATGGAAACGCCGTACATCTTGGTGAACGTGAATGTTCAATGCAGAGAAGACATCAAAAAATTATAGAGGAAACCCCATCGGTTATTGTAAATGAAGATCTTCGTTTTAGAATGGGTGAGTGTGCACGTCGGATTGCGATTGCATCAGGTTATACCAATGCTGGTACAGTTGAATTTATGGTGGATAAAGATAAAAACTTCTATTTTCTTGAAGTTAATACCAGATTACAGGTTGAACATCCTATTACAGAAATGCGAACAAGACTTGATCTTGTTGCAGAACAAATTAGAATTGCTTCAGGTGAAAAACTCCGATTTCATCAGTCAGATATTAAGTTTGAAGGAGCATCAATTGAGTGTCGAATTTGTGCTGAAGATCCACAAAACAATTTTATGCCATCTACTGGAAAAGTTGAATATCTAAGACGAATACTTGGTAATGGGCTAAGAGAAGATACAGGAATTGAGGAAGGTGCTGAAATTCCAATTTATTATGATTCTATGATTAGTAAATTAATTTCTTATGGTTCTACTCGCGAGATTGCAATTGCTAAAATGAAAAGGGCTTTAAGAGAATATAAAATTTATGGTGTTAAAACAAATATTAATTTCTTATTAGCATTACTTGAAGATGAATCTTTTGTCAAGGGTAATTATAATACACAGTTTGTAGAAAAAGTATTTCTTCCATTATGGAATAGAAATAAAGATGTAAAATATGATGAAAGTGAAGTAGCTATTGCTTTAGCAGCGATAGTTTCAAAAGAATCAACCCAGGGAACTGCTAATAAGGTAACCCGTTCTTCAATTAGTCAAAGTGCTTGGTTAAAAAGAAAACTGGAGTTCTACCGATGAAAAAATATTTTATTTCAATACCACCATCTAATTCACCAAAAGAATTAGTCTTAAAAGATGAAAATACCTTAATATTCAATGAAAAACAGTATGTATTTGAATTTATCAAAGTTTATGATAATGTTTATGTATTCAGAATAAACAATCGAAATTTTACTGTTTCTGTTGAAAAAAATGAAGAGGAAAACGAAGTTAAAAACACAAATTTTGTTGTAGAATTAAATGGAATAGATTATAATGTTAAGTGCCAAAATGAAATGGATATTCTTGTGGAAAATTTCTCAAAATCAAAAGGATCTGGAAAGATAAAAACAGATATTGTTGCTCCTATGCCAGGTTCTATAGTTAAAATTGGTGTGCAGGAGGGACAATTTGTAAAAAGGGGACAGGTTCTGATTGTACTTGAGGCAATGAAAATGGAGAATGAGTTAAAAGCACCAATGGATTGTATAGTAAAAAAGATTTTTGTTGAAGAAAAAAAAGCAGTTGAAAAAAATCAGCTACTTCTAAAATTAGAACCATTACAATAAGAAAATGTTTTTAATAGCATCCTTTTTTGCCGCAGTTATTCCAATGGTTGGTTATTTTTTATTTATCTGGTGGTTGGATAGAAATGAACGTGAACCTTTTTGGATAATGTTTTTAAATTTTTTTTGGGGTGCCTCTGGGGCAATATTTCTTGCGATAGTTGGGAGTGTTTTTTTTCAGGTACCTCTTGCCGTAATAGTACAATTAATTGCACAGAACAATTTTTCAGAGATAAACAACATTCTTGGTACAATAATTACGGCTCCTATTGTAGAAGAATTTACCAAAGGAATATTTCTTTTAATGATGGCTTCAATAAGTAGAGAGTTTGATGGTGTGGTGGATGGTGTAGTCTGGGGTGGTGCTATCGGACTTGGGTTTGGAATGACAGAAAACTTTATGTATTTTGTAACTTATGGAACATCACTTGAAAGTTGGGTTTCGGTTGTTGTTATTAGAACTTTATTCTCTGCTGTTATGCACTGTCTCTCTCAAGCAACTTTTGGTGCATTTGTAGGATTTGCATTTCTAAGATCTACAGTGCAGAAATTTTTATTTATTGTTGCAGGCTATCTCATTGCAGTTTTCATACATTTCTTATGGAATGTAACTGTTAGTTTTGAGGATACAACAATACTGGGTATGATGTTTTTAGCTTTGTACTTTGTTATAATTTTTGGTCTTTTTCAATTAGCTCTTTATCTTGAGGGAAAAACAATTTACAGAGAACTTAACGAAGAAGCATCTTTTGGTACTATACCTCCTGCTCACGTAAATTTTATTCCGTTTGTTCAAAGAAGAAAGAAACGAAATTGGTGTCCAGTAGGTATAAATCAATCTGATTATATTAAGACTTCAATAAGACTTGCACTTGCAAAATATAAGTATCGTAATTGCAAAAATATTAATTTAAAAAAAAGATTTTATCAAGAAATTGAAACATTACGTTACAGAATAAAGATGATGTTATACAATGCAAGTCTACAATATTATTACAACCAGAATTATCATCTTTAAATGATTGAACACACCCTATTGCTCTCAGTAATAATTGTTAGCTGGAAAGCTAAAGAAGTTACTCTGCAATGTCTGGAATCTATTTATAATAGCAAGGATTTTGATGTTTTAAAGAATAGTGTCGAAGTAATTGTTATTGATAATGGCTCAAAAGATGGAACTTCTGAAGCTATAAGACAAAATTTCCCAAATGTTTATCTAATAGAAAATTATAAAAATGCAGGATATGCTTTTGCATGTAATCAGGGTATAGCAAAAAGTAATGGTAAATATATTCTTTTATTGGGTAACGATACTCGAATAAAAGATTACGCATTTTTAAATAATATAAATTTCCTTGAAAAAGAACCCAAAGTTGGTGCAGTTACAGCTCGTTTATTAAATGAAGATGGTTCTTTGCAAAAAGGAAATTGTAAACGGTTTCCTTCATTAAAAGATGGTTTTTTTACTTACGTGGGGTTAAAGAGCTTTACGAGCAAATATCAAATGTCTTCATTTGAATATAATAAAATTACTGAAATAGATCAGGCTGCAACTACATATTTAATGTTTAGAGCAGATCTTTTATTAAGTTTAAAGGGATTCAATGAAGAATACAAGATTTTATACAACGACGTAGATTTATGCAAAAGGGTTAAGAACACTGGGTATAAGATCATATTTAATCCCGCTGCGGAAGTCTACCATAAAGGAAGTGCTTCGACTCGCTTGGCAACTCCGAGATTACGTCTTATTATGTATATAGATATTTTTAGATACTACTATAAACACTTTGGAATCAAAGCATTAATTTTAATTCCTGTTTTATTGATAAGGTTCTTAGCAGTTTTATTTTTTAAATAAAGTATTTGTGAGCCTTACTGATAAAATAATTAAAAACACTTTTTATACGTTTCTTGCACAGATTATAGGCTTTCTTTTCCCTATAATTCTGACACCTATAATAATACGGTATATTGGTGATAAGGAGTATGGAATTTATGTACTTATAATGGGATTTATAGGTTCATTTGGTCTTTTTGATTTGAGCATATCAACTTCATTTGTAAAATTTATCTCGGAATTTTATAATAAAAACGATTTTGATAAATTAAATAAATACATAAACACGGGTTATTTTTTTTATGTCCTTTTTTCTATTATAGCGGTAATTTTAGGTTATCTTTTAACAAAGCCACTTCTATCCTTAATAAATATCCCCGAAGAATTACAGGCAAAAAGCCTTTATGTCTTTAGGGTTAGCTTATTAATTTTTTTTATTACTACTGCATTTAGTATATACGTATCCATTCTTACAAGCTTGCAAAAAATGTACATAATGAATATTTCAGGACTTATTCTTGGTTTTTTAAATGCTGGTGCTGTGGTTGTTGTTTTAATGCTTGGTTTTGGACTGGAAGGGTTAATATGGGTACAACTATGTTTAGTAACTATAAGCACAGTGATAAATGTTCTATATACCAGAAAATATCTTCCTCAAATAAAAATTAATCCATCTTATTTTTCTAAGGAACCATTGAAAGAAATGGGTAAATTTGGGTTACAGATGCAACTTTCAAAACTTGCATCTTTTGCATCAGATAAATATGATGAGTTTTTGCTTGGTTACTTTTATATTTTGAATGATGTAACATATTATAATCTTGGTGCAAGAATAGCAAGATTGGGGAGATTTCTCCCTTTTCAGCTTGTACCGCAACTTGCACCAGCTGCTGCTGAATTAGCGGCAAAGAATGAACTTGAAAAACTTAAACAATTATTTTTTGATGCTTCTAAATTTCTTGCTTTGCTTTCATTTCCTATTTTCTTATTTATTTTTGTGTTCTCAGATGAAATTATTTTAACCTGGGTAGGAAACGGATATGAAATCTCCGGTTTTATTATAAAAATACTCGTGATAGGACAACTGATAAATATGACATTCTCGGCTCCAGGAAACTCTATAATTCCAAATACAGGAGTGCCAAAATATCAAATGTTTGAAGGGATAATATTTTTAGGAGTTAATCTTGTACTAAGTTTTATTTTGATAAAAAATTTCGGAATTACAGGTGCAGCTTATGGGAATTCAACAGCATTTTTAATAGGCTCACTTTTTGTATTTTTTACTGCATTACGTTTTTTCAGAATATCAAAAATAAGATTTTTTATTAACAACTATCTAAAAATCACCGTTATTTCTTTTATTAGTGCGGGTATAAGTTATATAATTAACAAATTAATGATTTCTCATATCCTTTTAATTTCAAGCAGAATCACAGGTTTATTGTTACTAATTATAAATGGAGTAATTTTCCTTATTATTTTTATTTCTCTTCTTAAGTGGGCAAGATATCTAAATAAAAGAGAAATTGAGTTAATTAAAAGGTTCTTGAAAATTGGACCATTAAAAGTATTTAGTAGGGAAATGTAATGTCATTAGAAATATCATATATAATTGTAAATTTTAATACAGGAACTTTACTTGAAAAATGTGTACGTAGTTTGCTCCGATTTGAAAATTTTAAAAGTTATGAGATAGTGATTGTAGATAATCTTTCTACTGATGATTCTAAATATATTATAGAAAGACTATCAAAAGAGTTTCAATGTGTTAAAACATTTTATCTTTATCATAAAGTAAGTTTTTCTGAAGCTAATAATATAGGTATTGACAATAGTAATGGGAAATATATAGTAATACTTAACCCAGATATAATTTGGGAAGAACCGGTATTAGGAAAACTTATTAATAAGATACAAACAAATAAAGATATTGGAGCTATATCTCCACTATTAGTTGGAAATGATGGCAAGTTTCAACGTAACTATTTTCAGAGATACCCTTCAATTTTACAATTCCTTTTCTTTTATTCTATTTTCTCCAAAATTTTTATTCGTTATAACGGGTTGTTAAATCGGTATCTTGAAAATCAAGACATTGAAAAAACTGAAAAGGAAATTGTAATTGTAGAACAATTACCTTGTGCATTTATTCTTATGAGCAAAGAAACATTTTTGAAAGCTGGTAAGCTTGATCCAAACTATAAACTATTCTTTGAAGATGTAGATTTAAGTTATAGAATAAATAAGTTTGCTCAGTTGGCTGTATTTAAAGGAGCTAAAGTTTTCCACTTGGGAGGTGCTTCTATGTCAGCACATAACAATTACTGGTTATATGGAAGATTTTTGTTAAGTATGGTATATTTTTTTAGCAAGCACTACTCTCGAACAAAAACATTAATTTTGAAGGTATTAATAATTTTAAATTCGTCATTAATTTTATTAATAGAATTCTCTAAACTTATTTTGGGTAAGCAAAATAAATATCGTTTGAAAAAACATAAATATGTAATCTCTGAATTCAGAAAAGAATTTTTAAAATGGTAACTATTGTTATTCCAAATTATAATGGGATTGATCATCTTGATGAATGCTTAAACTCCCTAAGAAACCAGACACTAAAGCTTTTTCAAATATTAGTTGTTGATAATGGTTCAACAGATAGTTCTGTAGCTTTTATTGAGAATAACTATCCAGAAGTTAAATTAATTAAACTAAATACTAATGTCGGATTTTCTAAAGCAGTTAATAAAGGAATAAAGTATGCAATTGAAGAATTTAAGAGTCAATATATTATCTTATTAAATAACGATATAAAGTGTAGTAACTCTTTTGTTGAGGAAATGATCAAAGGTTTTGTTTCCGAAGAAGTTGGTAGTGTGGCTTCAAAAATGTTAAATTATTTTCAAAATTCTATAATAGATAATGCAGGAGATTTTATTAAAAAAATGGGGTCTCCTTTTGCACGAGGCCATGGTGAAAAGGATAATGGTCAATACAATACACCAGAATTTGTTTTTGGGGCATGTGCTGGAGCTGCTATTTACAAAGCTGAAGTTTTTAATGATGTAGGATTCTTTGATGAAGATTTTTTTGCATACTATGAAGATGTTGATTTTAGTTTTCGATTACAATTGTTTGGTTACAAGTGTTTTTATAATCCTAAAGCAATTTGTTACCACAAAAGAGGGGCAACCACCCGTCATTATCCAGGTTACCAGGTAGAACTGTGTGAAAAAAATCTTATTGCATTACGGGTTAAAAATTATCCTTTACGGTTATTGGTTCTATGGAAGTTATTTTTTACTATAGCTCGTGTAAAAAGGTATATTGGTTTTCTTTTTAGTAATGAACCTTCTCTTTTTTTATCAGCAATGAAAGGTTATTTTAAAGGAAATCTTGAACTCTGGAAAAGTTTTAGAAAAAGGTATTATATCCAAAAAAATGTAAAAGTTAATTATGACTACATTAAATCTCTTTTTCAATGATTTCAATAATTATTCTAAATTATAATGGTAAAATATTACTGCAAAGCTGCCTCGATTCAGTACTACAACAAACTTATAGAGATTTTGAGATTATAGTTCTTGATAATGGTTCATCAGATGATAGTTATGAATTCCTTAAAGCTAATTATGGAAATATACCTAATATTAAAATTATCCATGTTGATAAAAATCTTGGTTTTGCTGGGGGAAATAACTATGCACTTAACTTTGCTAAAGGAGAATATGTTGTTCTACTTAACAATGATACTATTGTTGATACTAACTGGTTAAAAGAATTATTTGATGCAATAACAACATTACCAAAGGCAGGAATTATACAATCTCTTGTAATTACAAAAGGTATTCCAGAAGAATACTATAGTCTTAATGGAACATTGAATTTATTTGGTAATAATATAATGAAGGTTTTTAGTATAAATCCAAATGGTATTGGCGAAATTCTTCAAGCAAATGGTTGTTCCTTGATATTTCCAAAAGAAATTATTTCAAAAGTGCAAGGATTGTTTATTGATGAATATTTTGCGTATGCTGAAGATAGTTTTTTTTCATTAAAGGTAAAATTTGCAGGATATTGTATATATCATAATTCAAATTCTATTGTTAAACATAAAGGATGTTCAACTACAAGAAGAGAAAAAATATCATATATAACATTTCTTCAGGAACGAAATCGTTTATTAAACTTTCTAATTCTTTTTTCGCCTTTATTTCTAATAAAATATTTTCCACTTTTATTTTTGAATTTTTTATTAAAGTTTTTTTACTCGATATTTTCAACACAACTTTCAACTACAGGTGTTTTGCACGCACATTTTTGGCTTATTTTTAATTTAAAATGGATATTATCACAGAGAAAAAAATACAAGAACATAAAAAAGACTGATGATAACGAAGTTTTAAAGTATATAAGTTGTAAAATTAGTAATAACAATGATATTATTTCAAGAGCCTTAAATAGAATTGTCTTACTATATTGCAGGTTTACAAAAATTCAAGTTCTTGAATTATGGTGATGGTATCAATTATAATTGTAAATTATGAACATTGGGATTTTCTCAGCCGGTGTATTAGATCTATATATGATACTATTAAAAGCATCTCTTTTGAAATTATTGTGGTGGATAATTCCCCATCATATTTGTCTTATGAGCAGTTAAAACTCGATTTTCCAAAAGTCAATTTTATAAAGAACACTAACAAAGGATTCTCAAATGCTAATAATATTGGAGTTGCAAGAGCAAATGGGAAGTACCTACTTTTTATTAATCCAGATACGCTTATAAAAAATGATTTTTTGTTTTCACTTATTGAAGAGTTTTCTGAGAAGAATTTTGGTGCTATTGGATGTAAATTATATTTCCCAGATGGTATTTTTCAATTATCATTTTGGAAAGAGGTAAATTTTTTTAATGAGATAAAAAATAAAAGAGTTGAAAGAAAGTTTGAAAAGAGAGATTTAAAATTTATTAATAAAATGGAAATTAAGTATAATAAAATACAAGAAGTAGATTGGGTCAGCGGTGCTTGTATGTTCGTTAGAAAAGATATTTTTAATAGTATAAAGGGATTTAATGAGAAATTTTTTTTATACTATGAAGATGCAGATATTTGCAAGCGGTTTAGGGAGTTAAATCTCCCAATATATTTTTATCCATATTCAAAAATTATTCATTATAAGGGTAAAAATGTTAATAACAAATTTAATTCAGAACTTTATTTTTATATGAAGGAATCACAATTACTTTACTACAGTCTCCACAATAATTTATTAAACAGGTTACTTATTCGTTTTTACATTTTTATCAAGTTTTTTGTAAAATTTTTAATTGAGTTTGATAAAAAACAATTACTTTTAGCAAAACTTGCTTTTAAAAAATCTAATGGTTAGAATACTTGAGTTAATTGATAGTGGTTTTATTGGGGGTGGGCAAATACATATACTTTTGCTTTCAAAATATCTTAGGAAGAATCATTTTGACATTTCAATTGCTTCTACTTCAAGCGGACCATTTAAACTATTAGTCGAAAAAGAAGGATTAAATTTTATAGATGTTTATTTAAAAAGAATCTTTAGTTGTAAATCTCTTTATAATCTTGAATCGGTTATTAAAGAGAGAAATATAGAAATAGTACATTCTCATGGAACAGTGGCAGGAATTTATGCTAAAATTCTAAAAAAACGAAACCCACATTTAAAACTCCTTCACAGTATTCATGGATTTCATTATTTATATTCACGAAATTTTTTAAAAAAAATCTTTGTGAAATCTTTTGAACGTATTCTTGTAAAGTTTCCCGATTTTTATATACTTCCAACTGATTATGAGATTTCTCTTGGGTTAAAAAATAAAGTTATAATAGGGAATCGAACTTATAAAATCCCTTATGGAATTGAACTTGAAAAGTTTTCAAGTATAAAACCTGATCCAATTATAGCAAGAAATTTGGGTATAAAAAAAGATAGTTTTGTAATTGGAAACATTTCTCGCTTTGATATTCAAAAAAATCAGGAGCTTTTGATAGAAATACTCCCAGAGATAATTGAAAATATTCCTGAAGTTCAGTTACTTTTGGTTGGTGAAGGAAAGTTGCTTGAAAAATGTAAAAAATTAGCAACTAAAATGGGAGTTTTAGATAAAGTTATTTTTGCAGGAACAAGAATTGATCTAAAGAAAATTTTCCCATTAATAAATATTTTTGTTTTTCCTTCTAAGTGGGAAGGGCTTTCTTTAACTCTAATGGAATCAATGGCTGCAGGTAATTGTATTGTTGCAAGTAATATCCCTTCAAATAGAGAATTAATACAGGATAATCAAAATGGGCTTTTATTTGACATAAATAACAAAATTGATTTAATAAATAAAATTATAGAACTTTACAATAAACCGAAATTAAGAGAATCATTATCCTCAAATGCTAAACGAGACGCAGAAAAATTTGATGTCAAACAAATGGCTGCTCAAATTGAAAAACTTTATTTATCTATTTTAAAAAAATGAGAAGGATTGGAATTTTTGGAGGTACGTTTAACCCTCCTCATATAGCACATAGTATTGTTGCAACAAATGTTATGGAACAAGTAAGTCTTGATAAAATTTTAATAATTCCTTCATCTATTCCTCCTTTGAAAGAAGCAATTGAGGTTGCCCCATCTTTACATCGTTACAATATGTGTAATTTAGCTTTTGGAGCAGATGAACATTTTGAAGTTAGTGATATAGAGATAAAGAAAAAATCTGCAGTATCATACACAGTGGATACTTTATTAGAACTTCGAAATCTATATGGTCCTAATAATGTTAAATTTTACCTCATTATTGGAATTGATCAGCTTTTGGCTCTTGATAAATGGAAAACTCCTGATAAATTATTTCTCTTATCTGAAGTGCTTGTTATTAATAGGCCAGGTTTCCTTATACATAATGCAGAAAAAAAGTATTTGGATAAAGTTAAGCTATTAAGCGTTCCCAATCTTGATATATCATCAACGATGATAAGGGAATACTTAAGAAAAGGACGCTCGATTAAGTATCTTGTACTTCCAGAAGTTGAAAAATATATACGTGAAAACAAACTATATGTAACTATTAAATAACTAAATCGTAAATAAAAGAAAAAACCTATGGAAGAAAACAACTTACAAAATCCAGAACCTTCCCAGATTTCCATTGCCGAAATTGTATCAGGAGTTTTCTATGATCCTACAAATACATATCGTGCAATGTTGGGAAGTCAAAAGAGAAATTATTGGATTATTTGCATTGTAATTTCAATTGCACTTAATCTTGTATCTGCTTTTCTTTTTATGAATGATGCTGAATTAGTAAGTGAGGTAAAACGTCTGCAAAAAGAGTCTGTTGAGAAACAGATTAATAAATCTGTAGAAGAAGGAAAACTCCCTCAAGAAAAAGCTAATGAGATTATTGAGCAAAGTGAGAAAAATATGGAAAAGTTTTTTGCTCTTTCAAGTTACGGTTTTTCTTTGTTAGGTCCTATTATCTTAATTTTTATTCCCTCATTAATTTATTTTCTTGTACTTAAGATTTTAAAAGTACAAGTTGATTTGATGAAGATAGTAAATGTTGTTGCACTTGCGATGGTTGTATTTGCTGTTGGATCCTTATTGGGAACAGTGCTTTCAATAATTTTAGGAGCATTAGGAGGATTTAGTCTTGGTACAATTATTTCTGAAGCTTCAATTGGAAAACCAGCACATTTGATTTTGCAAAAGATTGACCTCTTTACTTTGTGGTATTTATTCCTTATTACAATTGGTATTAAGGAAGCTGCTGGTATTTCAAAAGCAAGATCAGCGAGTGTAGTATTTGGTCTCTGGATAATATGGAATATTATTACTATTGGAGGGACATTACTTTTTACCTAAGTATTACCAATTTCTGAATATCTGTTTCTTTTTTATATGCTCCCTCTATGATCACTTTATAAAAGTAGATTCCATTAGCAATAGTTTCTCCATCGTCGTCTCTTGCATCCCAGTATACTTGGTTATAACCAATGTTGCCAGAGAAGTGTATTGATTTGATCAACTTCCCACTGACTGTGTAAATTTTAATTTTACAATTTGTAGGTTTACTATCTCCTGCAATGGTAAAAACAAAATTTGTAAAATTTTTTAAAGGATTGGGATAGTTATATAAATCCTTAATTAAAAGATCTGAAGTAACTTGTAGATTGTATGACAGTGTATCAAAATAATTATTATTTCCAGAACAAAGAACGACTTTTAAATTGTTAATTCCGTATTCTAAAAAGGGTTTAAATTGAAGAGAAATCTGTTTCTTTAAAGGATCAAAAGTAATAAGTTGTAAACTTGGATTATAATTGTTTCTTAAATAGTATGGTACATATCGTGTATTTAAAAATAACTTTACATCATTAGTGTCAAAAGAATTTTTAGTTCCAATTATATTATCAGTGAGCTTTATAATAATATCTGGTTCTTTCCTTACGTAGTCTCCATTTTGGATTTTTAGCCCATCTGAAAATAATTCAAGTAATACTTGATTTGGAACGCTTTTCACTATTACATTATTAAGAATTTTATTGTTATAGTAAAAGTAGTCATTCTGATTCCCAATTGGCTGGACTTCAAAAAAGATATCAATAGTATTATTGTATTTTCTAATATTATTAAATCCAGATAAATTAATTGATGAATTTAAATTAATTGCACTATCAGTTTTAAGAAGAGTAAAAGATGTATCGGATTTTAGTATAATTTTTTGATTATTGATATTATATGTGTAGAAGTTTCTTGTTGAACCATAAAGATTAGTAAACCCAGCGTTATAATATGAAATTTTAAAACCTAAAGTATCACCACTATTAATAACTGAATCAGACTTGATACAGTTGTTGATATTAAGAACAATCTCAGAAGGGGGTGTATAACGAACCTTTACAGACTTAAGGAAAGGTGTACTAAAACCATTTGTTGAATCAATTCTAAATTTTGTTACTATCTTAATTTTTGGAAAGTTATATGCATTCAAAGTGTCCAAAGGTAGTAAGGTGTTTTGATAATTTTCCCAAAGTAAAGTAGGCTGGTTGTTTCTGTTTATCCCGTAAATATCGTGATAAATATAACTTCCCGTATATATAATTTGATTCCAATTTATAGAATACCAATATTGTGCTGGACCAAAAATAGAAGTGAGAGAACCGTTAATATATTTAAAAACTGGCTGTAATGAACTATTTATAGGAGCCCAACCAGTTTTACTATAATTTTCTGACACTATAGTATCTGGGTTTGTTCTGTAGCTTATAAAACTCCAACACTGCCAGGAGTTTATATTTACTGAGTCAATTTTCCTGCTTCCGAATTGTTTTAATTTATTGATTAAATTTGAAGTTATTGTAGAACTTACACCTACTGGAATAAGTTTTACAGCCATCAAAATATGAGTTGTGTCGAAAGTATTTAGGTAGCTTACAGCTGAATCTGATGATGATGCAGCGCTAAAGTAAATATGTTTGGAATCAAGAATTTGTCCTCCAACTTTACTGATTTTCATAAAATATAATCCACCCCAATCAATGTAGGATCTCAATAGATAAGTATAAGTATTATTAACCAATAAGTAGGTTGGTTCCCAGGGATCTCCACCCCATGAACTTGCAACAAGATTGCCCGTGAAACTTAATAGCCCATACCCTGCAGAGTTGAAAGAAAGAAATGAGATTTCTTCATTATTATATTGAGAAGGAAGTTTCTTATACACTGTTGTTACGGAGTCAGAATTGATTGTTACATTATCAGTTTTTTTATTTAGTTTTTTTATGTTTGTCTCATTTATGATAGTGGGATTATATATAAATCGACGGGGCGTACTCCATCCGAGTGTATCAATATTATTTACTATTGTATTAAGTCTCCAAAAATATACAACATTTGTATCAAGTATTGGAATGTGTACCTTAAACTTAGTTACAGGAGTTGTAAAATTATTCTTTATATATGTTTGCAAAATAGAAGAATTGAAGTTATTAGTTGTATCTAATTGGAGAAGTAACTTCACACTATTTCTGGAGAGGTTAATATTTGGATTTATACCTTCAAACTCAATAGAGTCACTAATTACTACGGAATTATCAATCGGCTTTAATGGTACAAAAGAATAATTTGCAAGGGTAACAGGAATTGTAATTGAATTATTGTTTGTATTTTCTCTTGTGTACCAATTATCAACATCGAGAATTATTTTAATGTTATAATCAGCAAGAGTGTCCAAACTGAAAGTATAATATAGTGTATCAATAAATGCAAAATTTCTAATTATAGTATCTTTAAACCTACTGTTTAAACCATTTTTAATTAGAAGCCATCTAATTTTACATGAATCTGCAAAAGTACCAAGATTTCGGGGGTAAATTGTAAGTATCACATTCTCATTTAGTTCTGGGTTTATTGTTGATAATTTGTAATCACTGTTGGTAATAACGAATTCAGGATAAGGTGGTAATAACAGCTTTAAAGCAGGGTCACCAATTAAATTAAAGCTGTTAACAGTATTTCGACTGTAATAATTAAGTGAGTCTCCTGACATTAGTAATGTAGCGTGTTTTAAAATTTCTCCAATACGCCTTGATGTGTCTTGTGAAAGAGAAGATGCAAAGTAAGTTTGCAAAGTGTTCCCACTTCCTACAAATCCCCAACCTGTGGAACCTACAAAACCAATTGCCCCCTTGTTTGAATATAAAAGAAATTTTTCTCCCCATCCTCTATAATTAGGTTCAGCATATTTTCCTGTAAAACAAGTCATACTATATATAAGCGGCAATTTACTTCCATTTGAAAGTACAACTGGATCATCAAATGTATAATCCCAGTAATTATTTCCTGCATGTCCAATATAATTCATAAAAAGCGTACCTCTATTAATAGAGTTTTTTATTGAATCAGAATAGTTATAAGTTATTAAACCAGAACTATCATTGAGAAAAACACGGGTAATATCAAAACTCAAGGGAGGAGGTTGCAAGAAGGTATTAATTATACTATTTGCCTGTGCCCTGAAAAGGCTCTGATCAGATGTATTATAGCCTCCAGTTACGAAAGAAGTGTTTTTTATCCAATTATCGATAGGTTGTGATTCATAAGTAATAATCTTATTTATAACATCTTGAGCTTCAGATGTGGTATAGACAGGTAATCTTCCAACGGCAATTTGCCTGTAATACATAAATGTACCCTGATTAACGTTTGCAAAATAACCATCAGAAATTGGGTTCCCATATACAGGTACTAAATTAGCAAAGTATTGAGATGTAGAGCTACATTTCTTTGGATCAGTTGAGCCGCGCCCAAAAAGACAAAGATATTGAACTTTAGGTGGTGTCCAATTATTCCAAACATAACTAACAAAGTTTCTTACTGCCACTGGATTTTCAATTCCGTAGTTGAAAATATCATAGATATCTTCTATTTCTGCTTTAAATGCTCTGAAGTTATCGTGGTTTGAACGATAGGTTCTTAAAAACTCCGCTTGAGTTTCAAACAGTTTATTGTAAACAATTAAGTAATCAACTCCGTTTGATGTTGAAACAAGATTAGGGACCTGTCTTTGTTTTATCCGAAATGGTTTTAAAGTAATTGTTTTATTAATTATCTCAAATTTGCCATTTCCTTTTGCAGAAAAAACTAATGTATCCGATGAAAGAAAGTAGTTTGTTATTATATTATTGTTAAGTACATCGTAAATTTTTATTTCATTTGAACTAATAAACCCAGCAATCTTGAACACTCTTGCCGAAGTATCATTAAGCTCTGAAGAAAAACTCACATAGTTTGAATCAAAAACAAAACGTTTTGGATAATAAATTTCAAAATAATCAAGAAAAATTGAACCATTTGTAAAATTAGTTGGTGGTGTGTATTTAACAGAGATTGTATTCAACGAAGATCCATTTAAATAATTACTCGGGAAATAGACTGAAGTATCCAGTTTATTAAAGTTGTCAGTTTTTAATGTGTCTATTAATATATTATTGACCCGGAATGTTAGACGGTGTTCGTTAAATATAGTTGTGTCTATATTGTATGGATATGCAAAAGTTTTAAGTTTTGCTGGAACTGATGTAGATAGCAAAGGAGAATTAAAATTTTGGTTAATTTGGTTCTGAAATAACATTTTTGCCCAATACCATGATTCTCCTTTGAATCTCTCATTGTTAAAATTTCTATAGTCTTGTTCGCTATAAGCTTCTCCAAGTGAATAAACAAGATCGTTTTCAAAATGTATACGTTTATAATAATAATCGTATGGATACTGAATCCCTGAGTTATAATTATATGGTAAATATCGATTTCCATAAGAGCCTCCCCAGCCAATCCAATAAACACTTGTATCAGAATACAAATCAAAATACTCATCTGTTACATAGGATACAGTTTCAATTGAACCACTATTATAAAAATTTGTTAATCCTCCATAGTTTCGTTTACCATAGAAATCAAAATAATCAGAATCATTGAAGACCCCATCGCTTTCTCCATAGAAGAAAATAGGAACTTGTAAACCCTTGTAAAAAACTTTAATTGTACGTGGATCAATATTATCGGCATTAATTCCAGCTGCTGTAAAATCACCTTTGTTAATTCTATACATACCGTCATTAATCACGTACATCTTAAGATAAGTAGTGTTTGGAGTTATCCAATTATAATTTTGAGAATACAAGCAATGTGTGATTATTAATAAATAAATAGGTATATAAAACTTTATTTTCATTTTAAAATAACAAGTTTTTGTAAGGAAGATTCCCTTTTTGAGTCTCCATCTATTATTAACTTATAAAAATATATACCATTTGCAACATAATCACCATCATTATCTCTTCCATCCCAGAACACCTGGTTGATTCCAATATTAGCAAAAATATCAAATGTTTTAATTACTCTTCCAGCAACAGTAAAAATTTTAAGCTTACATGAATTTGGTTTAGACCCACCAGCAATATTAAATATAAATGTTGTAGCATTTCTTACTGGATTTGGGAAATTATAAAGACTCACAATTGCAAGATTTGGATTTACAATTAATAAATGAGAAATTGAATCTGCATAATTCCCGGAATTATCAAGAGAAATATAATCAAATCTATGTTCCCCATCTGATAAGCTTGGTTTATAAACTACAGTTGCTTGCAAATCATTAGCTGGAAATATTAATTGAAGTTCGGGATTAGGAATACCGTTTAGATAATATGGAACATATTTCCCATCCAGCTTTACCTTTATGTTAGAAGTATCTTTAATAACCATTTTTCCGTTATCATAGAACTTTAAAACAATATTAGGAAAGCGCTGTATAAAATCCCCATTGAGAACTTTTACCCCATCATAAGTAATATCCATAACAGGTTTTGTTGTATCTCCTATTATAATTACTTTTCCAACCAAATTGTTGTTATATGTAAACATTTCATTTTCAGTTGTGTTTACTTCAAAAACAACAAATATTGTATCTTTTACTTTTATGGGATTTCGTAGTCTCGAGGTATTCAATAATGCAGATACATGAATAGAACTATCTACAGGAATGGTTTTCATAATACTATCAACCTGAAAGGTTCTAATTCCTAAGTAGTTATTAATTGACCATTTTGCAATAGATGTATAATTATTAGTAAAACCAATGTTGTAATAATTAATGGAAAATCTAACAGTATCTCCTTCTTGTACAACTGAATCAGTGGCAATAAAGGTTGAGGGATCAGGAATTAGTTCTACTGGAGGAAGAAATTTTAAAGTTACAGATTTCAGTAATGGAGAAATAAATCCACTCAAACTGTCAAGTTTGAAATTGAAGTATGTTTTTATATTTGGAAACATTGATGAAGAAAGTGTATCAAGCTCATTGATAAACCCACTTCTATTATTTGGGAATAATAATATTTCTTGAGAGCTTTTTGTAATTCCCCATATATCTACACTTAAAAAACTATGAGGAAATTCAATAAAATTCCATTTCAGTTCATTCCAACTGGAACTTGGACCAAATATAATTGAAACAAATCCACTGTCGTAATTGAAAATAGGACTCAAAACAGAAGTTGCAGGAAGAAAATCCCCACCACTTAGAAAGGTTTCTGCTTTTATGTAACCTGTATCAGTAGGATATGTTATAAAACTCCATCTCTGCCAGCTTTGTAGATTTATAGAATCAGCATAAAAGCTTCCCATAGATTTAAATCTATTTCTTAGTGAAGTGTTCATTTGTTCTGTAACTCCATTGGGAACTGACTTGACAAGCATTAATATATGGTTTGTAGTGAAAGTGTTCAAATAGTTTATTACCGAATCAGATGAGTTAGAAGAAGTAAACTTAAAATGTTTTACTTCAGTTAAAACACCATCGTTTTTTCTTACTTTTGCAAGATTAAGACCACCCCAGTTTAAAATTGAGTCAAGGAGAAAATATTCCTTGTTGTTAACCCTAAAAAATGATGCTTCCCAAGGATCTCCACCCCATGACTGGGCTATAAGATTTCCTGTAAAATTGCTAAGTCTAATACTTCCATTATCAAAATTAGTATTATAAAATTGGATTCCATCATATTGTCCAGGAAATTTTTTAATTAATTCAATATAACCATTAATTTCATGAGTATTCTTTTGGTTAAAATTTGAATTTCTGTAAACAAAATCCATTACTTGTGACCATCCCGAAGTATCAGAATTGTTAATTATTGAATTCAATCTCCAATAATAAACAATATTAGTATCTTGATAAGGGATAATAAAATTAAATTGGGTTGTGGGTCCTGCTGGATTAAAGGTATAGTATGTCCGTAATGCAGGTGAAGTGAAGTTTTTTGATGTATCAATCTGTAATATCAATTTTATAGAATTAACTCCTGCGCTCTTAAAAGGATTTATACCAACAATTCTAACTGTATCTGAAGAAATCACTGATGATTTAAATGGTTTAAGAGGTACAAAAGAAATATTTTTTAAATAAATTGGAATGAGAATTGAGTTGTTAAGTTTGTATTCATGTTGATTCCAGTTATCAACATCAAGTATAACTTTCATTACATATTGTCCTAACGAATCAATTATGAATGAATATGAAATCGTATCAATATATCTCCAAGCTCTTATTACTGTATCTTGATAGTGTGAAATTATGTTGTTCTTTAATAGCAAAAATCTAATTTTACAAGAGTCTGCAAAAGAACCAAGATTTTTTGGATAGATATTTAAAATTATATTTTCTCTTAATGAGGGATATGGATTTGATAGCTGGTAATCACCAGGTTGAATATCATATTCTGGATAAATTGGAAATAACAATTTCGAAGCGGGATCACCGATAAGATTGTAACTATTAATAGTATTTCGAACAGTAGATGATACTGAATCGGGTTTCATAGAAGTTGCAGCATATTTAATTAACTCACCAAATCTACGTATACTGTCTAATGCAAAGCCTTTTATAATATAGCTATTATAAGTATTACCGGATAACTGAAAACTCCAACCGGATGTTCCTACGAATCCTATAGCTCCCTTATCTGGAAGTAAAAAGAAATTTTCTCCAAAACTACGTTGCCCTTCAGCAGTTTTTCCTGTAAAACAAGTCATACTTAATATAAGGGGATACCTTGATGAGTTTGAGAGAACTGATGGATCTTCAAGACCATTATCCCAGTTGTTACTTGAAGCATGTCCAATGTAATTTACTAATAAACACCCCCTATTTATAGTGTTTTTAATTGAGTCCTGATAGTTGTAAGTAATGTATCCCGAGGAATCGTTACGATAAATTTTTATCGAATTTCCTGATATTGGGGGTGGGAAGATATAAGTATTGATTAAGTTATCAGACTGGGTTGCAAACTGAATTTGGTCAGAACGTGTGAACCCTCCTGTTATAAAAGTAAATAATTTCTGCCAAAATACAGGTTGTGAACTTTCATAATTAATTATTTTGTTTACAGCGTTTTGCGCTTCAGTTACGGTATAAACTGGAACTCTGCCTACAGAAATTTGTGGAGAATATAGGAATGAATTTAAATTGGTTGTACCAAAATAACCATCTGAAATGGGGTTACCATAAACTGGAACAAAATTTTGATAGAAAGTATTAGTTCCACCAATTCCCTTTGGATTGATAGAACCTCTGCCGAATAGACAAAGAAATCTAATTTTTGGGGGATTCCAATTTTCATAAACATATTTTACAAAACGTCGCAATGCCAGAGGATTTTCAATTCCATAATTAAAAATGTCATAAATATCTTCGATTTCTGCTTTAAAGGAAATAAGACTGTCATGCGTGTTTCGGAAAGTTCTTAATTGCTCAGCAGAAGTTTCAAAAAGTTTATTATAAATTATTAAATATTCTGCTCTGTTTGAAGATGAAGTTAGATTTGGTACTCGTTTTTGTTTTATGCGTAATGGTCTAAAAAGACTATCAGTGTTATAGATTGCATACTTCCCATTACCCTTTCCTGAAAAGTAAACACTATCGTTGCTTATTGTTTCATTGGTTATTTTATAAAAGTTTTTTACGTCATATATATAAAGTTGTTTTTGTGCATCTATTCCCTTTACAGCAAATTTTCTTGTTGTTGTATCAGCGAGATTAGTCTGGAAAAATAACATTTTATTTTCTAATACAAATTGTCGTGGGAATCTTATTTCAAAGTTGTCAAAAAGCAAATAACCCGCATAACCATAAGGGTTAGTATAAATAAATGAAATTTGATTTTGTGATGTTATATTGAATAAATTTACAGGAACATAAATTGTTGTATCAAATCGATTGAAATTATCCCGGTAAAGTGTATCGAAAGGAATGTTGTTAATTTTAATAATTAATATATGTTCATTTACAATTGTGTCACTATATGAGTTTGGATATGCAAATATTTTTAACGAACACGAATCTACAGTATTGCGTAAATAAGGTGTACTAATTGTATCAGAAATTGAATTTCCATGTTGTAACTGTCTCCAATACCAGCCTTCTCCACTGATTTTTTCTGTATTGAAATAACGATAGTCATAAGGAGAAAGTCGTTCCCCCATAGAATAAATTACATCCTGTTCGAAATGTTTTGTTGTTAAATAGTAATCCCATGGATAGTAAAAGTTTGTTGAGAAAGAATATTCAGAATATCGTAACCCGTATGAACCACCCCATCCTATCCAATATACTGCTGTATCGGAATAGGGATCATAAAACTCATTGGTCACATAATCAACTATTAATTGTCCATTTACTTCTTTATATGTATTAATTACCCCCCCATAGTTACGTTGTGCATAAAAATCAAAATAATCAGTATCATTAAATATACCATCACTCTGACCATTGAAATAAATAGGAATTTCAGTTCCTTTGAAATATAGTTTTATAGTTCTTGGATCAATATTATTTGCATTAATTCCAGAGTTTATAAAATCTTGTTTATAGATTCTATAAATACCATCTTGAATAATATATACCTTAAGATAATCTGTGTTTGGTACAATCCAATTATAGTTTTGTGCTAAGGAAGCCCATGGATACAAAAAGAGAAGTAAAATTATCATTTTATGATAATTGGACTTCATGACTTTTTGATTTTAATTTTTGGTAAATAATATTAATGACAAAATGAGGAATGCCAATTATATACCTTTTCCATAATCGTTTTGGTTCTATAAATAATCTGAAAAGCCATTCCATACCGATCAACCTCATAAATAAAGGTGCTCGTCTCAAAGTTCCAGCAATAAAATCAATACCACTTCCAACCAGCATAATTACGGAAACATTTATTATATCTTTATATTTTGTAAAAAATTCTTCTTGCTGAGGTGTTCCAAGACCGATAAAAAGAATATCTGGCTTAACATTATTTATTTCATCAATTATTTTATCATAGTTAGAAAAATTTCTTGATTTTAATCCAACAATGCAGCAATCACAAAGTTTTCTTTTTAATTTATCTTTAAGTTTTTCAATTGCTTTCTCACTACCTCCATAAAAGTAAAATTTAACATTTCTTTTAGATGAATCTTCTAATAACTTAAAGTACAAATCTGTACCGGTTATCCTGCTCTTGAAACCATTTTTACCATATAAAAACTTTGAAGCTAAATAAACTCCAACACCATCAGGAAGAAAATATGTTATCTTTTTACAATTATTAGCAAACTTTTTGTCATATTTGTTAAGTAGTAATGTATAAGTGTTTGCATAATGTATTGAGATTGAGGTACAAGTTTCAATAGAATTGTAGATAATATTGAGAATTTCATGTTGAGTTATGTTATGTACGTAGGTAGTCAATATTTTTAGTACCTCAGTCATTTTGCGTTAAAGCTGAGAGTAAACTTTATATAATTTTTGTTTTTGATTCAAAAAGTTGCATTCTTCGAGAACTTTTTCCCTTAGATTTTTTGCCCTTTTTAATGCATTTTCATAGTTATAATGTACGGATTCTAACTTTTCAAGTAAATCATATTTGTCATTCCTTTTAAATAGTAGTCCTTCAACTTCGTTCGTAATGAATTCACTAATACCATCTATATCAGAACCAATAAATGGTGTCGAGCAAATTCCTGCAATTAACATCGTAATAGGAAATGCATCAGTTCTTGAAGGTAAAACAACACAATCAAAAATTTGGAAGTAATCATATAAATTTAAAACTGGCGGTAAAACTATGACATTTTCAAAATTGAATCTATATTTTTTTATATCATTTCCCTCTCCTATCATAATTAGTCTTGAATTTCTATGCTTTTGATTAAAAAGAGAAAAGGTTTCTAATAATAAATCTATTCCTTTTTCTTTTATTGAAAACCTTCCAGCATAACCAATAATATAATTGTTGTTTGTAAGGCCTAATTTCTTTAACATTTTTGATTTTGTTGTAGAAAATATTACAGAGTTTATATCAATTACATTGTAAATGACTTTAATTCTCTCCGAAACAATCCCAAAGTAATTTTCAAGATGTTTTTTAACTGCAAGACTATCTGCGATTAACATAGGTGACATATAACTAAAAAACTTTTTTCCTTTTACAATGTTATGAACTGAAGAAATTCTTTTAATTTGTCTGAACTTTGATACAATATAAGCAAGAAAATCGAAGTATCTATGATGTGAGTGAAGAATTTGTATAGGCTTTTGATCGATTATTTTTAGAAGTTTAAAAATTATCATAATTTCTCTCAACAATGGAATATCTAATGTTTTGCAAATTATAAATCTTTCAGAAGGGATCCCATCAATTATTTTGTAATCAGAAGTTAATGAAAATATATAGTGTTCTACATTTTCATTATCACGAGCATAGGTTATAATTTGATTACTAATGCCGCAAACTATTCGTATTGAAGTATGAAGGTGTAAAACTTTCATAATCATAGTTCTCTTAAATTAATTATACAATCGGGTTGCATAAAAAAATATTTTAAATCTGGTCTCTTAAGTTCTAATAGTAGTTGAGAAGGCTTTAAATAATCATTTCGTTTTATTACTGTAATTTTTAAAAAATTGTTCTCAAAAACATCTTTTTTAATTTCACTATCACTATCAGGTATATAAAAAAACAAACCTTTCTCAGGACATGAAAGTAAGTAACTATCTTTATTTTTTTTAGTTATAAAAATTTTTTTTTCAAAAGATTCTTCTGATAAATACACTACCCTTGGTATATCAATTATAGTATCTCTAATTACAAACTCACCATATTTTTTAAGATTGTAGGGAAATATTATATTATCTGCTATATAGTTTTGACTTATTCTTGATGGAATTCCAGCTACAATTGTTGTTTTTTCTTCAGTGTCTATTTTTGATAGAAGTTCAATAGTTCGTTGAAATTTAGTATGTGAGAATTTCCAATACCATTCAATCTTAATACCCTCATATATCCAGAAAATAATAAGTACTAATAGCAATAGTTTTGGGAATTTTGCATTTTGAGCTAACAATGTTATAATAACTAAACAAAATGATAAAAGTATTAGTTGTGGTCTTGTATATCCTGCAATTATTAAAGGTATAATAGATATTATAAAAACAATAATAGAAGAAATTAAGGCTTTTTGAGGTAATCTATAAGAGGTTAATATCATCATTGCCAAAGCTATTAGAACATAAAAAAGAATATATAAGTTAAAACTTGAAAACCCTTCTAATGTTTGGTAATAATCAAACGGAATGAAAAGAGAAAAGCAAGATTTTAGGAAAATAACTCCAATACTTTTTATTGAAGGTAATAAATCTACAATATGTTTTATGCTATTGTTATTTGTTTGTAGTAAAACTATAGTTAATCTTATAATCAAAAACATCAACAATAGCAGGAAATCAATGTAGAACTGCCAATTGTTTTTATTGATAGTTTGTCTGGGAAAACTTATAATTAAAATAATAAGTCCTACAAAGGGATAAATTAAAGCAATTTCTTTAGTAAAAAGTGCAAGTATAAAACAAATTACTGAGAGTACATAGTATTTCAACTTATTTGTCTTAACGAAAATGATTTTGAAAAGAATGGCAGAGAGAAAAAGTGTAACAACTAATAATTCTAATATTCCTGCAGTCCAAAAGAAGCTATTAAGATTATTGGGATATAAAATTGTTAGAATAAAACCTAAAAAAGCATAGTAAAAATTACCGTTTAGTTCGAAAATAATTTTATAAACTAAAAATCCTGTAGTAAAATAAAAAATTATTAAGATTAACTTAATTATTACAAAATTTTGAGGCGAGATTCCAAACAGTAAAGAAAGTAAAGTAATCCCTTTAAGAAAAATAAAGAAAAAAGGACGATAACGATAAATGTCTATAAAGGGGACTGCATTTATAAATTTTTCCCAAAGTGAAGAAGATATTGCAGAATATACATCACTAAACGTATCTGTTAAAGCTCCTATAGAAAAATATCCAAATGCTATCCAAATACTGATAAAAACAAAATAAACAATAAATAATGTTAAATTTTTGTACTTAATCATTATATCTGTTTGATAATTGGAAATATTTTATCTTTACAAGATCAAGAATCATTTGAATTCCATGTTTAAAAATTCTTACCGTACTCTCTGTATTATTTCTAAGTTGAACCGGGATTGAGCAAATCTTATAATTGAATAATTTTGCGAGGTATAGTAATTCAACATCTATTGCAAAGCCATTTATTCTTGTTCTTGTAAAAAGAGCCCTGGCAATTTCTTTTTTAAATCCTTTTATTCCACATTGTGTATCTTTTATTGGAGAGCTTGATAGCCCAAATACGATTTTTGAGAATATTTTACTTCCGAGAGATCTTAACAGAGAAGTTTTGCTATAATATGCAGATGAAGAAAGTGTTCTATCTCCAATTACTAAATCACAGAAAGGATTCATTACTTTAATAATCGCCTCTTTATAATTCTCATAACAGTATGGAATGTCAGCGTCTGTAAACATAATGAAATCCCCTGTTGCAATCAATATACCCTGTTTTAAAGCATAGCCTTTTCCATAGTTTTGGTTAAATGATATAATTCTGCAACTAATGCTTTCTAAAATATTGAGAACACTCTCTGGCATTTTACTACCATCATTTACAACAATTATTTCTAAATCGAAATTTAAAACCTGTAAATATTTGTAAAACGCTATAATATCTTTTTTAAGGTTTCTATAATTTTTGTATACAGGAATGACTATGCTAATCTTAACCATTATTCTAATACAGCTAATATTTTACAAGCAGCTTCATAAACTTCCTGTACTGAAATTGTAGAAAGACATAGTTCTTCATTGTATATGCAGTTTAGTTTACAACCAAAACAATCCATCGAGTGATATAGGTAAATAACTTGTGTTTTATCAGGATAAAATGGTAGATACATACCCCAAAAACCACCATCTAATATACTTAATATTGGTACTCCTATTTTTAGTGCAATATGAGTTAGGCCAGAATCTCCACCAATAAATAGAAAAGCATTTGCTATTATTCTTATCACATCTGAAAGATTAGATGTGTCAACAATAATATTGCTGTTACCATTAGCAATTAATTCAAGTTCAGCTCTCTCTCTTTTTTCTCCAGTAATAACAATAAGGTATTTTTCAGAAAGCATACTACATAATTGTTTGTAATTACTTATATTCCAATTTCTCCTTTTATCAGTACTTAATGGAGAAATAAGAATGTATTTTTCTTTTGAATAATGTGGTAAGTTTTTGAGCTCTGGTGGAAAAACACGGTTATTATTGTAAGAAATCTCAGTTTTTCCAGTTAGCTTTTTTAAAATACAAAGATGTTTTTCGTATTCATTTTTAACATCGCTGTAAATTAATTGACTGTAATACTTATTCATTAGTAGACCAATTTTATTACCCAAGTAGGTTAAATCTGAACAACTTGTATAAATAAAGTTGGCACCTGTCAACAAAGAGATTTCATCAGTTAACATCCCCCGGGCTGGTGATACATTATAACACTCGTTAAATCCTATTGAGCGCAAAATTGATAAAATTTTGATTCTATATATGAGAGATAATTTGTATTTCTTCTTATCAATGGAAATGATTTTTATGGGTCCATTGTATTGTTTCAGTAAAACCTCGTATGGTTGATATATCAATAACCATATATTGAAATTTGGTACAAGCAGATTATCATTTTCTAATATAAGGGAGGATACCATTACATCTCCGATTTTACCCGTATTTATAAAGATAATGTTATTCTTGTTTTGAGAGTATGAGTATCTTGTTATAACATTATTAAGAATAAATTTTAAAAAGAAAAAAATCATTAAAGAAATAAAATTTTTAATAAAAATAAACATTATTTTCTAATATAAGAATTGGCAATAAAATTAGTATCTACGTGTAATAACTTTTTTACTGTAAAGTTTAAGTATTCCAATATTCTTTTTTCACGTAGAAATAACATTAATCGATCGGGGATCAGAGATGGAAAAAGGTATCTAAGAATCAATAATTTTTGGTTTTTTTGATTAAATAAAGAACGAAAAAAATATTTTCTTGCTTTGGAAACTTTACCAAGATAATATTCAACTAAGCCCATTCTTAAAGTATAATCATAAAGTACTTCATTATCTAAACTATATCTATAAAAATCCTTGAGATATTCCTTTGAAATTTCATAATAATCATTATATTGTTTTTGAAAATAGAGTCTATCTTTAGGGATTATTCTGTAATAAAGTAATGGCTTTTGAACATTATAAAACTTATAACCTTTCTTCAGAAGTCTCAGAAACAAATCTATATCTTCACAAAAATGAGAAGAATCATATCCATTTACACTATTGATTGTTGATTTTCTAATCATGATTGAACCATGAATTACAGAAGGTATAAAAGGCATCATAAACTCGATATCTGTATGATGTTCCGGAAGAGATTTTTCTATAATAGGATTATCATTTTCATCTATATAAATGATATTTGAACCAACAACATCAATATCTGTAGAACTTTTTAAAATATTATATTGGATAGATAATCTTTCTGTGTGATGAAGATCATCTCCATCCATTCTTGCAATAAATTCGCCTTTTGCAAGTTTAAGTCCAAAATTAAGCTGTGTAGCAAGACCTTTGTGAAATGTATCTCTTACAAGAACAATTCTTTTGTCATCAAAATTTTTTATAACTTTTACTGTATTATCAGTTGAGGCATCATCAATAATTATGAGTTCGAAGTCTCTAAAGGTTTGTTTTAGTATCCCTTCTATAGACTTTGCAACATACTTTTCAATATTATAAACAGGCATTATTACTGAAATGTCTGGCATCTATCAATTGATGATAGTAAGAGTTATATTGTTGATATACCTTTTCCCAAGATAGCTGTTCATAAACCGCTTTTGCATTAAGACTTAATTTTTCTCTGAGTTCGTAAGAGGTTGAAAGTTCTTCCAAAAAATTAGTTACTTCAGAAATACTATCCAAAGGAAATACTAACCCAGAATAGTAATTTTGTATAAAACGTGAAATTCCAACATTTTGTGAAACAACAGGGATTACACCAGCTACCATTGCTTCAGCTACAGCAATGCTAAAAGTTTCATAACTCCCAGGAAGAATTACTACATCTTTATCTGACCAAAATTTTGCGAGCTCTTCTGTAGACATTTTATGAAAAGTAATAACCTTTATGTTTGGGTTATGGATGGTTACTATTGGAGCAATTGCGTCAGCAAAAAAAATCTGTAAAGTACAATTAACTTTTTCAATAATTTGTATAAAGGTTTCTAACCCTTTTTCTTTTCTGTAGGTTAAAGGAGGAAAGACAACTTTTAGAGTTGAATTGTTTCTTTTTGCTGGTATTGTGAAAAAAATTTTATCTACACCATTACTAATTAATCGAATTTTTTCACGATTTAGCCTTTTATATTCATTCTGAAGAACTTTTAAAGCCTGTTCTGAAAGATAAAATAACATATCTGCACGATATATATATGTTTTTTCACAAATAGATTCTTTTAGCTTATAATACCAGGAAACGTTAAGAAAATTATTGCTTTCGTGTTTAACGATTCCATTTATAGTATATGAGATCTTTGCTTTCAATAATTTTTTAAAAGGAAAAATTACTAAGTAAAACCTTTCAAAAGAGGTGCAGTGAATAACATCAGGTCTAAAACTAAACAAAATTTTTAGTAATGTAAAAACTCCAGCAGTATAAACCTTCAAATTTTGGTCATAATCTATTCGTTTTCCAAATAGTTTTTTCCAAATCCAATTTTTTTCCCTGTAAAAAAAATACTGGATAAAAATAACATTGTGTTGTTGCATAGCCAGATGTGAAATTCGTTTTCCAACTTTTTCAGGGCCAGTCATAGTTTCAGAAAAACTATATCTCCCTATAAAAGCAATTTTCATCTAAAATTGAACTATAAATTTATTATTACTTTTTCAATTTCTTAATAAATTTTTTCAATGTTTTTGGTATGAGTCTTTTTAAGCATAAATAGCTACCAAACCTATCTCTATGAAGTTTAGTCAGGTTAAATTTTTCATTTGAAATTAGTACAACTAAGTATGGTCTGCAAATACAGTCATAGAATTTCCTAATTTTTTTGTGTTTGAATTTATTAAAATCCTTTTTAAACCAAACACTTCTGTGTTCTTCATAAATGTTCTCTTCTGTTGCTTCCTGAGACCAATTTTTACCAATAGGGATGTTTATCATAACAAATTTACTTTTTTTAAGTGAAAGTTCGATCAATTTGAAACCTTCATCTTTTTTAAAGTGTTCAATAACATCTCCTGCAATTATTAAATCATAAAAATTAGTAGTAGAATACAAAAAATCCACAGCATTTTCAATATATATGTTATTATAAAAATAATAATGGTAGGGTTGTATATAATTTTTATAAATTTCCACAGCATCTATAAAACGAGAAAAGTTATTCTTTATATAAACCCCATCATCCCATAAATCCAGAAACTCTCGGCAAAGAAAACCCCACCTTCCAAAGCCACAACCAATATCCAAAATTTTCTTTGGATTAATTCTTTTTATTAGTTCAATATTATATGAAATGTTCTGCCAATTTGAAGTACTCATAATTAGTTTCTTATTAATTTTAAAATATTTGTTAGACCCCCAAAAAATATGTAATATTCTATTATTACAGTAATTAAAGCGCTTGCAACAATCCCATAATATGGGAGAAGTAAATAATTTATAGTAATATTGATCATAAATGCTGAAATTGCAATATACATATTAATTTTATATTTGCCTATTCCATTTAATATGATTCCAGTAAGATTGTTAAAAGACATTCCCACAAGACCAACAGAAAGAATTTTAAGTATTATAGTTGATTGTAAATATTCATTACCATAAAGAAACATAAGAATTTTATCAGAGAACAAATAGAGAAGAAAAAATAAAGGGAGTGTAATAATAAGTAAAAGTCGTGAGTATAATTTAAAAAAAAGCCACACAGCAGAATTCCTCCGGGACACTGATGAAATACGATTCAAACCACTGATTAATAAAAAGTTAAATGCTAATGAAGAAGACTTATAAATCCCATAAGGTATAGTATAATAAGCAACTTGTGAAAAATCAAGAATTTTTGATATTAATAACACATCGATTTTATCATATAAGTAGTTAAAAATAACTGCTCCTCCTAATGGTACTATGGTAGTAACAAATAGAAAAACATTTTTAAAGCTGGTTGGAACAATTTTAAAATCTAAATTTAAATTTTTTAAATTCCAAACCAAAATAATAATTTGGAAAACAATTCCAATCAGCCAAATTTCAATAAAGTATTCTATTTGTATTAGCTTTATAATTATGAGAAATAGTATTAAGAGAATAATTAAAGGGCGAGTTAAAATTATTGACCCCAATATATCTTTATACCGTTGGTGTGCTAAAAAAATTGCGCTCAAGCTTGAAGTGCAGGCTAATAGAATTATAGAAAATACTACTATAATAATAAAAAAAAGGTCTGTTTTAGGGTAAAATTTACTAATTATAAACAACGATAGAAAAAGATATAATATACTAATTATGATAAAAAACCATAATGCTTCAGTAATAATCTTTGAGCTGTTATGTTTTTTTTCGGCAATCTTTTTTTGAAGATGGATTGATAAACCAAAATCAAAAAAAACGTAAATAACATTTGCAAATGTAAATACAGCTGTAAATTCACCAAAAATTTCTGCTGTTAAAGTTCTTGCCATCAATAGAAAGAAGCCAAAGTAGAAAATCCTCTCTGCTAACTGATATCCAAAAATGTATTTTGATGTCGAAACACTTTTTTTAAATGATATTAGAAAACTCATAAATTAATATAAAAATCATTCTTTATTTTGTTAATGTAAAGTCTAATTTTAGTCCAAGAAATTTTAAAATAGATTGAATTATAAAACAAGTAAAGATAAATTTAAATGTGAAAAAATTTCATATACAAAAGCTTCTTCTTGTTTTTTTAGTGTTAACTGCAAATTCGTTTGATTGTAGTCTAATAAACGTAAATACTCTTCATAGGTTAATTTTAAATTCTATATTGCTCATTATTTTTATATTAAGCTTGTTTTATAAGAAAAATCATACTTTTAACATTACCTTGAAAACAATTGTATTATTTTTTTTCTTTTTTGTTTTTACTGTATTTATATCATCTTTAATAAATAATTCATTTCTTATATCACTCAATTCTATAATAACTTATCTGACATACTTTCTATTTCTTGTATTATTTAGTGAGCTTATATCAGATGGTAAAGAAATTCACAGTGATATTACAAAAATTATTAGCATTAGCGTAAGTATCCTCCTATTTCAGTTTTTTTTGAATTACTTTAAGATTATACCGAACAGCTGGTTTGCAAATGGATCTCTACTTTCTCATAAAACTTTTATCACCGAGTATTTAGTTATAACTTTCCCTTATGTTATATACTTCTTGCTATTACAAACTGATAAAGGGTGGAAAGTTATTGGTGCAACACTTCTTAGTGGTTTGATGGTATTGGCAATTTTGTACATGCGTTCAAGAATGGGTATTTTATTAATTTTTTTGACACTTGGAGTGATTTTTGCTTTTTTGATTAATAAGAGAAAACAGAACCGAAAGATATTTAATAAATTTCAATTCTTGCTTGCTTTAATTGTTTTTGTATTACTTAGTGATACTTTTCTAAGCCATCCAAAAGGAAGAGAAAATTTATTAGAAACTCTTAAAAATACTGTAGATCTTTCCCAACCTGAAAACACTTCCCGGTTAAAATATTGGCAGGCATCAATGAAGATGTTTTTGAACAATCCACTATTTGGGATTGGAACGGGAAATTGGTACGATAGATTTATTTTGTTATATCCTGAGCTTTATGATGATCAAAAAACAAAAATTACAGCTGATATTAATCCTCATAATGTATATTTACAAATTTTAAGTGAAGCTGGTTTGTTTGCCCTTTTGCTGTTTTTAGGATTTTTATTTATTACTTTGAAAAAGATAATAGAATGCTTAAAACAAAATATTTTCTTTTTAATTGTGGGTTTATCCTTTATTAATCTTTTACTTTGTTTTACAGTTAGTTTTACTATTGAGAATATAGCTACAATGTCCATAGCGATGATTGGTATAATTATGTTATTATCTATGTTTTCTCAAGAGAATACCTACAACAATGCATATAAAATAATTTTTAGAATACTTCTTTTTTTTGTTATTATTATGGTAGAGTTTTATTCTTATAAAAGTTACGAAAGTGAAAGAAATTATGTTATAGCTATGAAAGAAAAGGTAAAGAAAAATTATATACAAGTAATAGAACAATATGATAACATTTCAAATTTCTTTTATCCTGTTGATGCAAATAAAATTCCCACAAGGTTCTATCTTGGTGCTGCATTTTTTGAAGTTGGTAAATTCCACAATGCTCTTGAAAGTTATTTATCTGCATATAAAATAACACCTAATTTGCCTTCTTTGAAAAATAATATTGCTTTGACAAAATTTATGCTTGGTGATACAAGTACAGCAATAGCTATTCTCGAAAATGTTTGTACAAATTTTAAGATGTATATTGAGCCTGAAATTAATTTATTGTTTTTTTATTTTACTAAGAAGGATTACAGTAGAGCACGAGAAATTATAAGTGATATCAAGTCAAAATTGTGGGATACTACAGCTATTAGTAATTATTATATACTAAAACATATAACTACTGAAATTGAAAAAACTGATAGAGTTAATGAGACAAAGTAAAATATTAATTATTTTTTATATTCTTTGGTTATTTTTAAATCATGTTGGTCTAAGTCAGTCAGTAAAATCAGTAGTACCAGATAGTGGAAGACAGAGTAGTTCTTTTGGAATAACAGTAAATGGAAGTGGAACAGAATGGTCGCTTTCAACATATTTTCAAATATATTTTGATAGTGTTGGTGTAATTGCTTATAATGTAACTATTGTTAATGATAGTACTTTGACTGCTACAGTAAATATTGCTCCTAAAGCAGCGGTGGGATGGAGGCAGATAATATGTGCTGATCAATTTCAAAATTATTATTATAAAGATAGTGCTTTACGAGTTATATTATGGCTTCCAGCTACTCCCGCATTGATTTTACCACCTAATAATTCACAAAATCAATTGCAAAACCCTGTTTTTTTATGGGACAGTAATGGTTATGCTACGTATTTTAAACTGCAGGTAGCAGAAGATTCAAACTTTATTAGTATTATAATTGATACTAATGTTACTAATCCCCCTGTTCAGATTCCTCCCAATATTTTGCAGTTAGGAGCAAAGTATTATTGGAGAGTGAGAGCAACAAATAGTGTAGGTGTTAGTGAATGGTCAGAAATTTGGAATTTTAGAGTAAGAACTGTTGGAATCAAAAAAGTTGGAGACATAATACCAGAACAATATAAGTTGTATCAAAATTTTCCAAATCCATTCAATCCCTTTACAAATATTAAAATTTTAGTGCCTAAGGAAGGTTTTCTAAAAATTGCAATCTATGATTTAACTGGTAAGGTTATTGAAACACTCTATGATGGAATAATCCAATCAGGAACATATATATTGCACTGGTATGCTCCCCAGATTTCAGGTGGAGTTTATTTTTGTAAAATGTTTGCTCCTAACTATTCCCAAAGTATAAAATTAGTTTTATTGAAATAAAAATTTTACTATTGACAATAGAATGTAATTTATATAATTTAACCAAATAGTTAAACTAATTAGTTAATATTGAAAAAGCCTAAATATAATTCCACCGAGCAAAAAATTCTTGAATCCGCAAGGAGAATCTTTCAGAAGAAAGGTATGTACGGAACAAGAATGCAGGAAATAGCAGATGATGCTGGTATTAATAAAGCTTTATTACATTATTATTTCAGGAACAAAAACAAACTTTTTGAGGTAGTTTTTCAAGATTCAGCTGTAAAAATGTTTCAGCAGGTCTTTAAAACATTGGATTCTAAACTACCACTATCTAAGAAAATTGAAAAATTTGTCCATTGCTATATAGATGTTATTTCTAAGTATTCTTATTTACCTGCTTTTATTATTCACGAGGTTAATCAAAACTCTATAAAAGTAAAAGAAATATTAGAAAATCTAAAAGAAAACATTGCCTCCACTTTTATCAATGAAATTAAAGAGCACCAAAAAAAAGGTGAAATTGTAAAAGCAGACCCACAACAAATTCTTGTTAATATAATTTCTTTATGTGTGTTTCCATTTACTGTAAAACCGGTAATACAAATGATATATGATTTTGATGATAAAAAATTCCGGCAGTTTATTAAAAAAAGAAAAAAATATGTTGTAGAAGTAATCTTAAATTCTTTAAAACCCAAACAAAAATGAAAACAATAATTTTACTTTTTTCATTACTTTTAAATCCACAACAAGATACACTTCATTTAAGGGATTGTTATTATGAAGCTGAAAAGGCATATCCCAATCGTTTTCAAAAGTTTTATTTATCATCAATTAGCAGCTACAAAATTGAAAATCAACGCACTAATTATCTCCCTCAAATTTCCATAAAAGGACAGGCAACATATCAATCTGAAGTGCCAGCGATTAACATAAATGCTCCTATGTTTAAACCTCCAGAACTAAGCAAAGATAGATATTCTTTATTTATAGATGTAAAAGAAAATATTTATGATGCTGGTATTACTGCTTCACTTATAGAGATCGAAAAAAGACAAAATATAATTGACAATAGTAAGCTTGAAACAGAAGTGTTTGAAATTAAACCTAAAATAAACGACATATATTTTTCTATTTTAATAATTGATAATAAAATTAAAGCTACGCAATTTGTAATTGAAGATTTGAAAAAGAAAGCTTCTGAAGCGGAAGCTAAATATGTTAATGCGGTAGAAACAAAAAATAGTATTGATATTATAAATGCTCAATTATTTACCTTTGAACAGGAGCTTGAGAATCTTAAAATAGAAAGGAAAGCTCAAATTCGAATACTGGAAATAATGTTAAACAGAGCTATTCCTGAAACAACTAACTTTGTTGTTCCACAATTAGCTTATTTTGATTCAACGATAAAAGTTGATAGCAGACCTGAAATAAACTTTTTTAATTCACAACAATTACAGCTCGATGAATATGAAAAATTCTCATTTAAGAAAAAAATACCTAAGTTAAATTTATGGGGTCAATTTGGCTTTGGTAGACCAGGACTAAATATTCTTGATAACAGTTTCAAGGGGTTTTATTATATTGGACTTTCATTAAACTGGAATCCAATTGATTGGAACACTTCAAGTAATGAATCTCAAATTTACAAGCTTAGCAAAGAAATTATTAAAAGACAAAAAGAAACCTTTGAGCAAAACGCATTTAAAACTCTTGTTAAACTCAAAGAAGATATTAAGAGGTTTGAACAACAAATAGAAACAGATTTAAAAATAATTAATACCAGAAAAGAAATTGTAAATATACTTTCTTCCCAATTGGAGAACGGGATTATTGTACCAACTATTTATATTACTGAACTGACTAACTTATATAATGCTATGGTTAATTTAGAAATACATAAAACACAGCTTGTACAAGCAAAAATTAATTTTTTAACAACTAAAGGCTTGAATTATTATGAAATTAAGTGAAATTTTTCTAACATTTTTTGTATTTATTGTTTTTTTTAGTTCTTGTAATAAAAAACAAACTTCTGCAGACGCTTACGGAAATTTTGAAGCAATTGAAACAATTATTTCAGCAGAAGCTAACGGAAGCCTTTTAGAGTTTAAAGTTGAAGAGGGCAATATACTTGAAGAGGGGCAGGAGGTTGGTAAAATTGATACAATACAACTGTATCTAAAAAAACTTCAATTAGAAGCCCAGAAAAAACTTGTAAAAAGCAAATTTAAAAACATTTCTGCCCAGATTGCTGTTCTTGAACAACAAAAGCAAAATGCTTTGAAGGAAAGGCAAAGGATAGAAAATTTACTGAAGAATGAAGCTGCTACTGGTAAACAATTAGATGAGATAAATTATAATATTAATGTTCTTGAAAAGCAAATGCAAACTTTTCAAACTCAAACTCTTTCTGTGAATGAAGAAATAAATACTATTAATGTGCAGATCAAGCAAATAGAAGATCAAATTAATAAAAGTATTATAATTAACCCGAAAAAAGGGACTGTTATACTAAAATTAGCAGAACGTTCTGAACTTGTAACTTATGGGAAACCCTTATACAAAATTGCAGATTTAGATTATTTAGAATTAAGAGCGTATATAAGTGGTAGTCAACTATCACAGGTTAAAATTGGTCAGAATGTTAAAGTTTATGCTGATCTTGACAAAGATAATAATAAGGAATATGAAGGAACTGTTACGTGGATTTCATCTAAAGCAGAATTTACACCTAAGATAATACAAACGAAAGAAGAAAGAGTAAATCTTGTTTATGCTATTAAGGTTCGTGTAAAAAATGATGGGAGCATAAAAATAGGAATGCCCGGAGAAGTCAGGTTTTAATAAAAATGAAAACATTAGAAATTTACAATCTAACAAAAAAATACAAAAATCTTGTTGCATTAAATAACATTTCTTTTACTGTCAACAAAGGGACACTTTTTGGTGTAATAGGTCCTGATGGTGCTGGTAAATCTACACTTTTTAGAATAATTGCTACCTTATTAAACTTTGAGTCTGGAAGAGTGCAGGTGGATGGGTATGATGTTTTAAAAGATTACAAAATGATAAGGAAAATTATTGGCTATATGCCTGGAAGGTTTTCGCTTTATCGTGATTTGAGCGTTGAGGAAAATCTTAAATTTTTTGCAACGATTTATCACACCAGTATAAAAGAAAATTATTACATAATTGAAAAGATTTTCCACTCTCTTGAGCCATTTAAAAAACGAAAAGCAGGGGCTCTTTCGGGGGGAATGCAACAAAAACTTGCTCTTTCATGTACTTTAATTCATAAACCTAAAATTTTACTACTTGATGAACCTACTACAGGTGTAGATCCAATTACAAGATCTGAATTTTGGAATATTTTAAAATTTCTAAAGTCACTTGGTATAACAATAATTATTTCTACTCCCTATATGAACGAAGCATCTATGTGTGATGAGATTATGTTAATTAATAAAGGTAATATATTAGCGATCAATTCTCCTGACGAAATGATAAAATTGTATCCGTCTGTTTTATTAAAAATAAGATCAGAAAATCCAAGAGAAATACTAAATATTTTGGGAAAATATAGATATAAAAAGTTAGCTTACTTAAGTGGAAATAGTATTCATTATTGTGATTTGAGAAAAAATTTTGAATTAAATGAACTAAAACAATTTCTGGAGAAAAATTCAGCTGTTGTGAAAAATATTGAATTTGTTCAACCTACTATTGAAGATTGTTTTGTTAATTATATTTATAATAATGAGTATTGATAAAGATTATATTATAATTACAGAGAATTTAACCAAAAAGTTTGGACACTTTACTGCTGTTGATAATATATCATTTGTGGTGAAAAAAGGAGAAGTATTTGGATTTCTTGGTGCAAATGGAGCAGGAAAAACTACAATAATTAAAATGATGTGTGGGTTATTGAAACCATCATCAGGTAGAATAAGTGTTTTAGGATATGATGTTTATAAAGATAGTGAAAAAATTAAACGTAGTATTGGATATATGAGTCAGAAGTTTCTTCTTTATGAAGACCTTACAGTATCTGAGAATATTCGTTTTTATGGAGGTGTTTACGGATTAAAATATAAAGAGATAAAAAACAAAACGGAAAATCTCCTTGATAAACTCGGAATTCATAGTTGGAAGGATACCCAAATACGTTTTCTGCCATTAGGGTGGAAACAAAAATTGGCTTTTCTTATATCAATAATTCACCAACCAAGATTAGTTTTTCTCGATGAACCTACAAGTGGAGTAGATCCTCTTGCAAGAAAGCAGTTCTGGGATATGATTTATGAGTATTCATATAAAGGTAACACCATTGTTGTTACTACCCATTATATGGACGAAGCAGAATATTGTAATAGACTTGCAATTATGAATTATGGGAAAATAGTCCTTTTAGATACCCCTGAAAATCTTATAAGAAACACCAAAACAAAGAATCTTGATGAATCATTTTTAAAAATTGTATCTTCGCATAATGAAAACGTTTATTAGTTTTGTAGTTAAAGAACTTTATCATATTGTAAGAGATTTCAAGACATTGCTGGTACTATTTGGAATGCCTATTGTTCAGATATTGCTATTTGGTTTTGCTATTACTAATGATATAAGAGATGTTAAGATAGGGGTTTTAGATCAATCAAAAGATTATATTACTGGGGAGATAAGAGAAAAAATTTTATCATCAGGATACTTTAAACTTGTAAAAAACTTAAATACAGTTAGTGAAATTGAAGAACAGTTTAAAGCTGGTACTATAAAAGAGGTGATTATTTTTCCGGTTGATTTTGGAAAAGAGATAGAACAAAATGGTAATTCTAGTATTCAACTCATAATTGACGCATCAGAACCAAACCTTGCAAATATGATTTTAGGTTATTCGTCTTCAATAATAAACGATTATTTTAAGCAAAAATTCCCTAATAGGCTTTCAACACCATATATTGAGCCTGAAATAAGTTTAAGATATAATCCCGAAATGAAAAGTGTTTTTATGTATGTACCAGGTTTGATATCAGTAATTTTACTATTAATAACTGCTATGATGACTTCTATTTCAATAACACGTGAAAAAGAATTAGGTACTATGGAAATCTTATTAGTATCACCACTTAATTCTTTTCAAATAATTATTGGAAAAGTAATACCATATTTATTTCTTTCTTTAATTGATATGACTATTATTCTTTTGCTTGCTAAATATGTCTTTTTAATTCCCATAAAAGGTAGTTTGGTCTTATTGGTTTTTGAATGTTTAATTTTTGTATTAACAGCTCTTTCACTTGGGATTCTTATTTCTACTTTTTCAGCTAATCAGCAAACAGCTTTAATGGCATCATTAGGGGGGTTAATATTACCTACTGTTATTCTTTCAGGATATCTATTCCCTATTGAGAGTATGCCAAAGATACTACAGTATATTTCAACATTTGTACCGGCAAGGTGGTTTGTATTTATTTTGAGAGGCATAATGCTTAAAGGGAATACTTTACAGGACCTGTATAGTGAAACACTGATTCTTTTAGGAATGTGCTTGTTATTTTTTGCTGTTAGTATAAAAAAGTTTAAAATTCATTTAGATTAATGAGGACTATAATCTTTATTTTACAAAAAGAGTTTATACAGATATTTAGAAATAAAGCTATGCTTCCTATCATATTTATTATGCCACTTGTACAACTTCTGATTCTTTCTAATGCAGCAACATATGAAGTTAAAAACATTAATTTTGCAATAGTTGATATGGATCAAAGCAAATTCTCTCGTCAATTGTTAAACAAGATATTATATAATGGATATTTTAACTGCAAAGGATATTTTTTTAATACGGATCAAGCTGAGGATAAATTACGTCTTAATGAATTTAAACTGATAATAGCTATTCCTCACAATTTTGAAAAGGATTATCTAAAACAAACACCTGTTAAAGTTCAACTCATAGTTAATTCAGAAGATGGAGCAATTGCTAATGTGATTTTAAATTATGTTTCAACAATAATTAATGATTTTTCACGAGAAGTTGCTATTGAGTCCAGATTAATAGGGAAATCATATATTCCTAAAGCTGAGATATTTTATTCATTCTGGTATAATCCTGAAATGAATTATAAAATTTTTATGGTTCCTGGTATCCTTGTTATTCTTGTTTCAATGATAGGAATTTTTCTTACAGGGATGAATATAGCAAGGGAAAAAGAGATAGGTACAATTGAACAGATTAATGTTACGCCTATTAAGAAATATCAATTTATTGTAGGAAAATTACTCCCGTTCTGGATTCTGGGACAGGTAGAGTTGTCATTTGGAATGTTGGTTGCATTTTTTGTGTTTAACATAGGCATTATGGGAAACCCCTTACTAATTTTAGTTGCATCAAGCGTATATTTATTAGTACTTTTAGGAATAGGATTATTCATTTCAACATTAACTAACACGCAACAACAGGCTATGTTTATCTCTTGGTTTTTTATGGTCGTTTTTATGTTAATAGGTGGTGTTTTTACACCAATTGAAAGTATGCCCGAATGGGCTCAAATTATAACTTTCTTTAATCCTGTTTCACATTTTAACAGGATAGTAAGAATGATAATGATAAAAGGGTCTGATATGTATGATATTCAATATATGCTTATTGTATTATTGATTTACGCTTTTATTATTCTTTCTCTTGCAATTTTAAAATATCGAAAGGTATCAAAATAATTGACTCATATCTAAAGACTATTCTGAGTATATTTTTATAAATAAAATTAAGTATTATGAACTACGGAATTTCTAAAACATTATCTTTACCTTTTGAAGAAGCAGTACAAAAAGTAACTAACGAATTAATGAAAGAAGGATTTGGAGTTTTAACTACAATAGATGTTAAGGAGACCCTTAAGAAAAAATTAGATGTTGATTTTAATAAATATCTCATCCTTGGTGCATGTTATCCACAATTTGCCTATGAAGCTTTACTCGTTGAAGAACAAATTGGTTTACTAATGCCTTGCAACGTTATTATATATGAAAAAGAAGGGAAAACTATTGTTGCAGGATTCAATCCAATGACAATATCATACATTTCAGCAAATGATAAGTTAAGGGAATTATCTGCCAGGCTGAACGAAAAAATGTATAAAGTTATTGAATCTTTATAAAAAGGATTGAAACAGTGAAAATAGTTATTTTGACAGGTGCTGGTGTTAGTGCTGAAAGTGGAATTTCTACTTTTCGAGATGCAGGAGGCTTATGGGAAAAATACAAAATTGAAGAAGTTGCAACTCCCCAAGCCTGGAATACTAATCCTGAATTAGTTTTGAAATTTTATAATGAACGAAGACGTCAACTAAAAACAGTTGAACCAAATCCTGCACACTTTGCACTTGCCGAATTGGAAGAATATTTTGACGTAGTAGTTATTACTCAAAATGTGGATAATCTACACGAAAGAGCTGGATCAAAAAATGTATTGCATTTACATGGTGAGCTTACTAAAGCACGAAGTACAGCTGACAGTCATTTAGTTTATGAGATTGGATACAGAGACATTAACTTTGGAGATACTTGTGAAAAAGGTTCTCAATTAAGACCACACATTGTATGGTTTGGAGAACCAGTACCTTTAATTTCAACAGCTATAGAGATTTCTAAAACGGCAGATATTTTTATTGTAGTAGGTACATCAATGGTTGTTTATCCTGCTGCTGGTTTAATTGAATTTGTACCTCATAACTCACCTAAATATATAATAGATCCTAAAAAGCCTATTCTTTATAATCCCCCTCCCAATGTAATATTTATAGAAGAAGTGGCTTCAGTTGGAACTCCTAAATTAGTTAAGGAACTTATAACATTATATGGTAAAAGAAGCTAATAAATAAATCAGTGACTAACTTATTGCTAAAGGTACTACATTTATCATTGAAAATCTTAAAAACAACAGGTAAATTATTAAAAAATAAACTCTTAGATGCCTAAAGGTTTTAATGTTTTATTTGTTACCAGTGAAGTATATCCTTATTCCAAAACTGGTGGACTTGCAGATATTTCCAACTCCCTTCCTCAGGCTCTCAATATGATGGGAAATGAAGTAAGGATTATTACTCCTAAGTATGGTTCTCTTGATGAACGAAGACTGCAAATACATGAAATAAAGAGACTAAAAGAACTTACACTTGACTTCAATAATTCAAAGATAAAATTTTCCATCAAATCGTCTTTTCTGCATGGGAAAAATACTAAGGCACAGATGTATTTACTTGAAAACCAAGACTATTTTAAAAATAAAGGTATCTATCAAAATATAAAAACAAAAAAAGACTTTCCAAACAACGATGAAAGATTTATGTTCTTTTCAAAAGTTGTTTTGGAAATTCTTGAAATTTTACAGTGGAAACCCGATATTATACATTGTAATGACTGGCAGACAGCGTTAATTCCAGCATTTTTGAAAAAGATTTACAAAGATAATGCACATATTAAAAATATAAAAACAGTTTTTACAATTCATAACCTGACATATCAAGGAGATTTTCCAATTTCTACTTTTTATAAAACAGGTTTACCTGAATCTGTTCTTGAGGAAGTTAAATATCCCAAAGGCAGATTTAATTTCCTTAGAACTGGTTTATATTATGCAGATAAAATTACAACAGTTAGCGAAACTTATGCTGAAGAAATTAGAACAAAGAAAGAATATGGCTTGGGAATGATTGATATTTTAAATAAACGTAAAAAAGACTTAGTTGGGATACTTAATGGCATAGATTATAATGTATGGAACCCAAGTGTAGATAAAGTAATACCATATCGATATACACATCAGGAAATACCAATAAAATATGAAAACAAACGTGAGCTTCTTGAACGATTTAAACTTCATTATGACCCGGAAGTACCTTTACTTGGAATAATATCACGACTTGTTGAAGAAAAAGGTATTGATTTGGTAATAAAAATTTTGCCTGAATTAATGAAAGAAAATGTAAAAATGATTATACTTGGAACTGGCGAAGAAAAATATCAGAAGGCTTTACTTCAAGCGAGAAAAAAATATTCCAATAAGTTAATAGTGGTTATAGATTTCGACGAAAATTTAGCTCATCATATGGAAGCAGGTTGTGATATGATTCTAATGCCCTCAAAATATGAACCATGCGGTTTGACTCAGCTTTATAGCTTGAAATATGGTACAATACCTATTGTTCGAAATACAGGAGGGTTAGCTGATACAATTACAGAATATAAAAAACCAAATGGTACTGGGTTCCTATTCGACAAATATGATGCCAAAGAGCTTCTAAATACTGTTAGGAAAGCAATTTATATATTCAGAAATGATAAACAAAAATGGTATACCATGATGAAAAATGGAATGTCTCTTGATTTCTCCTGGAAGGTTTCTGCAATGAAATATATGAACCTCTATAAATCGCTAACATCAAAGTAATTTTTTATTCCTCTTGAAGCTAAACAAAGCTATTTTTCTCGATAGAGATGGTACCCTTAATGAAGAAAGTGGTTTTGTAACCTCTATTAATGAAATCACTTTTTTGCCCAGCTCTCTTAAAGCAATGAAAGAATTTAAAAAATTAGGTTTTCTAAATATTATAATCACTAATCAATCTGCAGTGGCAAGGGGTTATATAACTGAAAAGAAACTTCAAAAATTGCATCAAAAATTTAAAGAAATGATACTTTTCCAAACAGGTCAGGACTTGATAGATGATATTTTTTATTGCCCTTATTTGGAAAGTGCCCCTTTGGAAAAATATTTACGCAAAGATAGTTTTTTGAGAAAACCGAATCCTGGAATGATAATACAAGCAAGTCTAATTCATAAAATACGAATTTCTGAGTCTTTTTTTATTGGTGATAGCTATAGAGATATGAAAAGTGCAGAAATTGCAGGTTGCAACAAAATATTGGTTCTTACAGGATTTGGACAGAAGGAATTACAAAAATGTAAATCGGAGAGATTAAAACTTGATTTTGTTGCAAAAGATCTCGGAGATGCAGCAGAATTTATTAAAAAGTGTTTAGATTATTAAATTAATATATGTTATCTTTATTGATAAATGATTTTGATAGAATTATTCAATGAAGAAGAATTTGATTTTAATACTGACTATTATTTCCTGCAGTTTATTTTTCTTATCAGGATGTAGGGATAACCCATCTGATGTTGGATTAGAATTTATTTCTAATGATACCCTTGGTACTCTTATACTTGATTCGGAAAAAGACAGTATTTTAATTGCTAATAATAATATCCTAAAGTATATAAATACTCAGGCATCAACCAGTATTCTTGTTGGGAAGTATCAAAATTATGATGCGGTTCCACTTTTACTTTTTCAAAATATAAGTCCTGATTATGATAGTGCTACAGTTCTTCAAGCTTCACTTAATTTGAAGTATAATGGTTACAATTATCAGGATTCATTAGGTTTAACCTCTTTTAATATTTATAAAATTAATAAGAGTTATGACTTATATTCAGTGACTTATGACAAGTTTTCGTTTTCTGATCTTGGTAGTACAGTGCTGGGTAGTTATTCTGGAACCCCTGTTGATACACAATGGATTTCAATAGCACTTGATAATCAACTTGTCAAGGATTGGTTAGAATATGCTGCGGATACTAATTATTATAATAAAAATTATGGTATTGCATTGGTTCCCAATCTTAACTCAACTACAATAAAAGGATTTTCTTCTATCTATTCTCCTACTTCGGCTTTTGTCCCTTATTTAAAAGTGGTACTTAATAAAAATTCTTCTACAGATACAATTTTTATTACTAATCCTGTTTCGGTATCTTTATGTAATATTACTAACATAGTTGTACCTCAGGATAGATTTATTATACAAAGTGGAATAAGTTATAAAAATAAATTCACTTTTAATCTTTCTAAACTTCCTTCAAATGTTATTATAAATGAAGCTTATTTTGAAATTACATTAGATCGTGCAAATTCTTTTTTAACTAATGGTTATGATTCAAGGGTAGCTGTAAATATGATTACTGATTCTAACAACTTAACTATTGATCCCAATACTTTTATTACTACTCAACTTGATTCTATAAGATATGCTGTTAGATTAAATTACATTTTTCAAAAGTGGAATTATGGTATAAATGCAAATTTTGGAATTCTTCTGAGTAATATCTATGAATATAACAGCCTGGACAAATATTTGTTTTATAGTCCTAATTATCCTGATCCTGCAAGAAGACCACATCTAAGGATAAGATATACTAAAAAAAATTGAAATGAGAAAAGTAATAGTTTTGATATGTTGGTTCTTTATTATTCATTCGATAGCTTTTGCTCAGGATGAAGAATTTAAAAGGGGTTCTCCGTATTCTGTTTTTGGGGTTGGGGATCTTGAGCTTTCTACAGGATTAAGAACTGAATCAATGGGGATTCTGGGACTTTCATTAACAGGAGCATTTATAAACAATTTAAATGCTACATCAAACTCTGATTTACCTATGACTAAGATTTCAATTGGATTTAAGTACGGTTTTTTAAGATCTTCAACTTCCACATCTGATTTTTCCAAGTCTGATGGGGATGTAACAGGTGTTAATATAGGGGTACCTCTCTGGAAAGAAAAGGGAGTTACAATTACAGCAGGTTTCAATCCTTATAGCCAAATTAATTATAAAATTACTAACCTTATTACATCAACAGATATTACATATAAACAAACTTATTCTGGTAGTGGTCACATTTCAAAAATTAATTTTGGTCTTTCTATTACTCCTATAAATTTTGTAACATTAGGTGTTGGTTTTAATTATAACTTTGGAAGTATTACAAGTTTAAAGTACCTTGATTTCAATTCACAATATATAAATAACACTTATATACGCAATGAGAACAATCTTAATGGAATAAATTGGAATGGAGGAATGCGCTTAAATTTTGGTAGTTTTGGAAAAAACCAGATATTACAAAATTTATCACTTGGCTTTTTTTATCAAACTAATTTAACTCTTACATCTGATGTTGAAACAATATATGCTACAAGTATAGGTTTTGATACTACAAGAAATTTTGAAATTAAAACTTCTGTTCCTTATTCGTATGGGATTGGATTTTCAAAACAGTTTGGAAAACAAGTTATTCTTGCTGGAGATATATTAATTCAAAATTGGAGCTCTTTTATACCATTTGGGCGAACAACAGCTGAGTTTTCAGATTCATATCGTGCAGGAATAGGAGTTGAGATTTTGCCTGCCATTAAATATGATAAAACTTTTTTTGAGGGTTTAACTTATAGACTCGGAATTTTCTGGGGAAAAGAATACTATACAATCAAAGGGGAAGATGTTAAAAAGTTCGGGTTAGCTTTAGGTGTTAACATTCCACTTGATAAATTTAATTCTGTAGATGTTGGAGTAAGTTATTCTATAAGAGGTAAAGAGGATTTAGGAATAGTTAAAGATCAATACCTAAAATTTTCAGCGGCCATTAATTTTGGTGAACTCTGGTTTGTAAAATCAAGAGAAGAATAATAATGATAAAAATAGCAATTGCCTCTGATCATAGAGGTTTTAAACTAAAAAATTATTTGATTGATTATTTAAAAAATCAGGGATATGATGTTATTGATTTTGGTACATATTCATCTGAAAGTGTAGATTATCCAGACTATGCAGCTTTAGTCGCAAAAGCAGTAGCAGACCACAGTGTTGATTATGGTGTTGCAATATGTGGAAGCGGTATAGGTGTTAATATAGCTGCTAATAGAGTAAAAGGGGTTAGAGCAGTAAATGCTACAAGTGAAAAGATAGCAGAAATGTCCCGAAGACACAATAATGCTAATGTAATATGTTTTGGTGGAGATTATATTGAGCCTGAAGCAGCTGTTAAATATCTTGAAATTTTCTTGAGTGTTCCATTTGATGGTGGTGAAAGACATCAGCGTCGTATACAAAAAATTGACTTAATATAAATTAATTATATACATATGGATAATAAATTATCAACATTTGATTTTGAAATTTTTCAAGCAATACAAAAAGAAACTGAACGCCAATTTAGCAAATTGGAATTAATAGCATCTGAAAATTTTGTTTCTAAAGCTGTTATGGAAGCGATGGGTTCAGTAATGACTAATAAATATGCGGAAGGATATCCAGGTAAACGTTATTATGGAGGATGTGAATGGGTCGACGTTGCTGAAAACCTTGCAAGAGATCGAGCAAAAACTTTATTTAGTGCTGAGTACGCAAATGTTCAGCCCCATTCAGGTAGCACAGCAAATATGGCAGTATATTTTAGCTTTTTGAAACCAGGAGATAAAGTAATGGGTATGGATTTATCACATGGAGGACACCTTACACATGGTTCACCTGTTAATTTTTCTGGACAGCTATATAATTTTGTTCCTTATGGTGTTCATCCTGAAACGGGCTTTATTGATTACAATATTGTAGAAGATATTGCAAAGAAAGAAAAACCCAAAATGATAACTGTTGGTGCAAGCGCATATTCAAGGAATATAGATTATAAAATATTTCGTGAAATAGCTGATAAAGTAGGTGCTTTTCTTTTTGCAGATATTGCCCATCCTGCTGGCCTTATAGCAAAAAAGCTTTTAAATGATCCCTTACCATACTGCCATATTGTTTCAACAACCACTCATAAAACCCTCAGAGGTCCTCGAGGGGGAATGATTTTGATAGGAAAAGACTATGAAAACCCATTTGGTATTAAAGCTCCTAAGAGTGGTCGTATTAAAATGATGAGTGAAATAGTAGATTCAGTAGTTATGCCTGGAATACAAGGAGGACCTTTAATGCATGTTATCGCTGCAAAGGCAGTTGCATTTAAAGAGGCTCTGGAACCAAGTTTTGAAGTTTATGCCAAACAGGTTATTAAAAATGCGCAGACCCTTGCCAATAAACTTATTCAATTTGGGTTTAAAGTTATTTCAAATGGAACTGATAACCACTTAATGCTTGTTGATTTAAGAAATAAAAATATATCAGGAAAAGCTGCTCAAGAGGCACTCGATTCGGTTGGTATTACTTGTAATAAAAATAGTGTCCCATTTGATGATAAGAGTCCAATGATTACTTCTGGTATAAGATTGGGTACACCAGCACTAACAACTCGGGGAATGAAAGAACCAGAAATGGAATTGATAGCTGAAATGATTAATAAAGTCATCAGTGATCCTTCTAATGAAAAAGTTTTAAGTGAAGTAAGAATGTTGGTAAATCAACTTGTTTCAAGATTTCCTTTGTATGACAGGCAGTGAAAATGAAATGACTTTTCTTGAACATCTCGAGGAACTGAGATGGAGAATTATTAAGGCGTTAATTGGTGTTTTAATTGGAAGTGTTCTTGTGGGGATTTTTATAGATTTTTTAATTAATGATATTTTGTTTGCACCTGCAAAACATACAAATCCACCACTAAGTATTATAAATCTCAAACCTTATGGACAATTTGTTTTATATATGGAGGTTATAATTATTGGTGGTGCAATTGTTAGCCTTCCTCACATTATTTATCAATTCTGGAAGTTTGTCGAACCTGCACTCAAACCAAATGAACGTAAATACATAAGTAGTATTGTTATTTTTACAACTCTCTGTTTCTTAATTGGAGTTATATTTGCATATTTTTTGATTTTACCAGCTGCACTAAGTTTTTTTGCAACCTTTGGTTCTAATATAATTGAAAATAAAATTTCGGCTGATGAATATCTAAGCTTTGTTATATCACTTATGTTAACTGCAGGATTAGTTTTTGAGTTACCAATGATATCTTTTTTTCTGTCAAAGATAGGTATATTGAAACCAGAGTTTATGAGAAAATATAGAAGGCACGCTATTATTTTAATTTTGTTTATCGCTGCGATTGCAACTCCCGGACCTGATGTAACAAGTCAGGTTTTACTTGCAGTCCCACTAATTTTACTATATGAGATAAGCATTATAATTTGTAAATACTCACAAAAAAAGTCTAATAATCAAAATATTGAAAACAATTGAATCTTAATAAAATCATAGAACCTATAAAAAACGAACTTTCTGAATTTAAAAAGAGATTTGCTGAATCATTAAAATCTAACGTTGCTTTAATTGATATTATTGCTAAATATATACTGAGACAGAAAGGAAAGAAAATCCGACCAATTCTTGTCTTTTTGAGTGCAAAGCTTTGTGGTGAAATTAACGATAGAACATATATTGCCGCAACTCTTGTGGAATTATTACATACCGCAACATTAATACATGATGATGTAGTTGACGAAGCTAAAACAAGGCGTGGGCTTGCTTCAATTAATGCAGTGTGGAAAAACAAAGTAGCGGTCCTGATTGGAGATTTTTTGTTATCTAAAGGATTATTAATTTCACTTGAAAATAACGAATATGATTTTCTCCAATCGACATCGGAAGCAGTCAAAAGAATGAGTGAGGGAGAGTTGCTCCAAATTCAAAAGGCAAGAAATTTCGATGCTTCTGAGAAAACTTACTTTAAAATAATAGGAGATAAAACAGCTTCTTTCATTAAGACATGTTGCAAATTAGGTGCTCAAAGTGTAACTACGGATAAAAATAAGATTGATAAATTGGGTGTATTTGGAGAAAATCTCGGAATGGTATTTCAGATAACTGATGATCTCCTTGACTATACTGGAAGGAAAAGTGTTCTTGGCAAGTCTATTGGAAATGATATCAAGGAAAAGAAGTTTACTTTGCCTTTAATATATTCCTTAGAACATTCTCCACGAAAAGAAGCACAAGCAATAATGAAAGCTATTAAAAAAGGGACTAATGGTGTCTTTAATGAAGTTTATGATTTTGTTTATAAATATGGAGGTATTCAATATGCTCATGAAAAAGCCAGTGCTTATGCTACAGAAGCTATTAATTCTTTAAGGGACTTTCCAGATTCTGAAGTAAAAAATTCTCTAATAAATTTAGTAGAATTTGTAAGAATAAGAAATTACTGATTATTGAAGTGAAGTTTTCTAATTAATTCATATACAGCAATACCATATGCTACAGCCACATTCAAAGAATGCTTAATACCAAACATTGGTAGTTCTACTGCTATATCTGCAAGGTTTAAAAGTTCCTTTGAAACTCCGGTAATTTCATTACCTATGATAAGACAGAGAGGAAAGTCATTTTTTGTAATATCGTAAATTAATTTTTTTTCGTCTGTTATTTCTAACGCACAGATTTTAACATTTTTCGATTTTAATTCGTTAATTACTTCTAAAGAATTGCGTCTATACTCCCATGGTACACTAAGTGTAGCTCCAAGTGCAATTTTTTCTATTTCTTTTCGGGGTGGATGAGGAGTGTATCCTGTTAAAAATATTTTTTCTATAAATGCACCATCAGAAGTTCTAAAAATAGCACCAACGTTATAAATACTTCTTATGTTTTCACACAAACAATATATAGGGTTTCTTGTAAAACTATTTAAATTACTTAAATCTTTTCTTTGTTGTCGTATCTCTGAATGTGTTAATTTTCTCATAGATAATTTTATTAATTACAAGTTACAATATTACTTTTTCAAATTCAGTGGAAAGAACTGGAATAATTTTAATAGTTATTAATATTATATTGTTTTGTAACTTAAAGTATGGAAGATCGTGAATTTATAAAATCATTTTTTTCTCCAGGGGGAATACTATCACAGAATTTCCTTGAATATGAATTTCGTGAATCTCAACTGAAAATGGCTTTGGTTGTTTATGAATCTTTAATGTCAAAAAAGCATATTTTTATTGAAGCACCCACCGGAGTAGGTAAAACTTTTGCGTATTTAGTACCTGCAATATTAATATCAAAAAAATACAATAGGAAAGCAATCGTTTCAACTAATACTATAAATCTTCAGGACCAATTAATGCAAAAAGACATTCCCCTGCTTGAAAAAATATTTCCATTTAAATTCAGTTCTGCTATACTTAAAGGAAAAAACAATTATGTTTGTCCTCACAGGCTTGAAAAAGCTCTGCAAAATCATTTAAAACTTTTTGAGGATTATGAGTTAACTGAGCTAATCAAAATTTTTGAATGGGCAGAAAAAACAAAAGATGGGACTTTAAGTGATATCAACTTTAATATTGACTTTAATGTTTGGTCATTTGTTTGTGCAGAAAATGGTATATGTACTAATAAAACTTGTGGTAGTTCTTCAAATACCCGCTGTTTTTATAAAAAAGCAAGGGACAAACTTAACGACTGTGATTTGCTAATTGTTAATCACTATCTACTTTTGAATTTAATGGTTTTAACTGAAGAAGAAAAAAATACTAAAGGCTATTTATATGACGATGATTTTGTGATATTTGACGAAGGACACTCATTAGAAGCGGCTGTTTCTGAGTTTACTACTCAAACCGTTTCAAGAGAAATGTTAAGGTTTAATCTCTTAAGAGTCTATAATCCCCAGAAAAAAAAGGGATTACTTGTGAACTATAATGGTTTACATATTATTCCAACAATATTGGATTTAATTGATGCAACTCAAGAGTTTTTTGCTACAATTAGGCGTGAGTCATTTTATAATCAACCATCTTTACAAGGTAATACTATTAGATATTTTAAGAATGAACTTATTGAAAATACTCTTGAAAGCTTGTTAGAAAAATTAGTTTTCCAGTTAAAAGGGCTTATGAAATTTTGCAAAGATGAAATAGATTTAAATCAGATAAATTATTATTTAACCAAATTTGAGTCTTTCCGTCAAATTATTAACAACTTCTTATTTCAAAAATTACCTACAAATGAATATGTGTATTGGGTAGAAGTATCTTCACAAAAAGAAAATTCTAATGTGTCATTATGTATTGCACCTATTAACGTCTCTGATTTTATGAGGCATAGGATCTTTAACTCTTTAAATACATCAGTTGTATGCAGTGCTTCCTTAACGGTAAATAATAGTTTTTCTTATATGAAGAAAAAAATGGGTTCTGAACATAGTGAAGACTTACAATTATCTTCTCCCTTTGATTTTCGAAAGCAAATGACAATGTATATCCCTGAAAAAATGGTAGAACCAGATATTAGTGTAACACAAGAATATCTTTCAGAATTAATAAGATATTTGTTGCATTTTATAGATTTAACTCAAGGAAAGGCACTTGTTCTATTTACAAATAAAACAGTTCTGGAACAAGTTGCCCGGCAAGTGAAAGCGATTTTAAATGAAAAAGGTATAAAACTTCTTGAACAGACACGGGGAATTTCAAGAAAATATTTGCTTGAGTTATTTAAATATGATGTAAATTCTGTTTTATTTGGCTTAGATAGTTTTTGGTTTGGTGTTGATGTGCCCGGTGAGTCATTGAGCAATTTAATTATTACCAGATTACCCTTTTCAGTTCCTGTTCATCCCCGCATTCAGGCAAAGTTGGAATTAATTGAACGTAAAGGAGGGAATAGTTTTTTTGAATATATTTTACCTGAAGCTATTCTTAAGTTTAAACAGGGTGTTGGAAGGTTAATAAGAAGTAAATCTGACACTGGTATTGTAGTAGTGCTTGATCCAAGAATTATACATAAACCTTATGGCAAATTTTTCTTAAATTCAATACAAAGTTGCAATATAAAAGTGGTATAAGTTTCTCTGTATTAACTAAAAATATGTTTTTCTAATTTATAACTTAATTAATTAAATGGACTATTTAACAGAAATGAATAACAATCAGAATAGAAAAAACCCAATTGAAGACAATGATGATTCATTTATTGTTCCAGAAAGCAATGATGAATTTGTTTCGCTTCAAAGAGAAATTACTCCGGATAGTGACATTCTGGTTAATATTGAAAATAAAAAAACATTATATGAAAACAATGTTAGGGCTCTTGCAGTAAAGATTATTACTCGTTGTGAACGTTCAGATGCTTATCTTGATAAGATCCTTGACTTTGAACTTAGAAATAGCAATCTCAATGATTTTGACAAATCATTGTTAACAGAAATAACCCATGGCGTAATAAGATGGATGAGAAGACTTGATTGGTTTCTAAATGGTTTTTATCGTGGTCAATATGAAAAATGTGTACCGGAGGTTAAAAATGCTTTACGAGTAGCACTTTATCAAATTCTATTTTTAAACAAAATACCTTATTTTGCTGCAGTTAATGAAGCTGTGGAGTTTGTTAAACAAATTCGGGGGGAAAAACATGCAGGTGTTGTAAATGGGGTATTGAGAAACATAATCAGAACTCTTGATGCTCTTGTTTGGCCTACCAGAGAAATTGATGAAGTAAATTACCTTGGAATTGTTCAGTCACATCCTAACTGGATGGTAAGAAGGTGGGTAAATAGATTTGGTTTTGAAGAAACTGAAGCACTATGTGAAGCAAATAATAAGCGTCCTTTAATTTATTTACGTTTAAATAAATTGAAAGGGACTACCGAAAAGTTAGTGGAATATCTTACAGAAAAAAACTTTAACTTTAACATTTCTCCTTACCTTGACTATTTTTTTGGTGTTAAAATGATGTCAAAGATTTATGAAGATGAGCAATTCAATGCCGGTTTATTTACAGCTCAAGATGTAAGTGCAGGTCTTGTTACCCATTTATTAGATCCAAAAGAGGGAGAGTTAGTTATGGATTTATGTGCGGCACCTGGTGGCAAAACAACCCATATAGCTGAATATAGTAACAACTTAGCAAAAATTATTGCTATAGATAAATATTCTATAAGACTTGAATCATTAAAGAAAAATATTGAACGACTTGGATTAAAAAACATTTTGCCATTACAGGAGGATTTGATAAATCCTAAAACTGATCTTATAAAATCAAAAATGATAGAAAAAGCTGATAAAGTTCTTGTAGATGCTCCCTGTTCAGGTTTTGGTGTTATAACCAAAAAACCAGATATTAAGTGGAAAAGGGATTCAAAGGATATAATTAAATTAACTAAAATACAATTTGAACTTCTTGAAATAGCTGAAAAATTTGTTAAGCCAGGGGGTGCTTTAATATATAGTACTTGCACCACTGAAATTGAAGAAAATCAAGAGATGATAGAACGTTTTTTAAGTAAATATCCTTATTACAAGATAGATAATGCTAATAATTACTTACCTTTGGAAGTTGTAAACTCTTCTGGAATGATGGAAACATTTCCACATCGTCATAATATTGATGGTGCTTTTGCAGTAAGATTAATAAAATTGGTTTAAAAAAAGAATCCCTGAAAAATCTTATCAGGGATTCTTAAATTAAATTCTTTTTTCTTAAATCTTATCTATTTTTCGTCGAAGAAATCACCAATCTTAAGTCTTGCATTTAGCATAACTGTAACAACCCCAATTCCTCCATCAGGAGATTTTGATAATCTCACTGAGGGACCCATAGCAAAAGCCGTTTGTCCAAATCCTTCTCCAATACTTGATATGTATGCTTCCCATAAAAACTGTGTATTTCTAACAGCACTTCCAAAAGTAACATTCATTCTAAGATCAAAAATTGTATTACCAATTGTTAATTCCCTTCCAACAAAGCCAGCATGGAATTCTCCAAGATATTTTGCAAAGTAAATTTTTGCACGAGTTGATCTAAAAACTTTGAAAGGATAACGAAATTCAAAATTTATATATGTTCTTTTACTTAGAACATTATTAGGCATATATGCATTTGTATCTGCACTGGTATTGTCTTTAACAAGAAGTGGTGGATCATAATCTCCGGTATCAAGGACTGATAAGAAACCTATCTGGAAGAAATTGCCAAAAGGCACAACATAAGTTCCTTGTAGCACAAGTTTAGGTGTAAATAAGTTATTGTATTTTCCAAAAGTAGATTCCTGTTCTCCTGATGTCGAACCCCATTTACGTTTAAAGACTAATTCTTTTATTCTTGTACCTACACCTATAGAAGCTCCAAGAAGGTGGAAATTACCCGCTACAATATCAGTTTCAAAAGGTCCTGAATAAGGAGTTCCAAGCTGAAATGAAAAACCAAAACCTCTCTTCAAAGGAATTCCGAGAGGATCACCTCCAAAGAAGTTTAAGTAGGGGTTTATATAAGCGATAGTGTTAACAATTTCTCTTTCTTTTGCAGGTGGTGAGAGAAAATCATCTATGCGAATGTTTTTTGTCCAGTCAATGAAAACAGAACCCCAGTTATATCCCGTTTTCGAAAGATTCACTTTGTTTGCTCCCCGCCACATAATTAATTTCATAAGAGTTGAATCTGGAATTGCATCAAGAGGTACAGAAGGAGCTTCATCACCTTCACCTATTTGAACAGTTCGTGCACCACCTTCTCTAAAATCAGCAGTTAACACAAAAGTCTCAAGATAAGGCTTAATTTTAAAAACATCCTGAATTTCTGTAAAAATATCAGCTTCATCTTTTTTAGCTGTAATTCTGAAGTAAGCCCAACTTGTAGGATCTTTAGGATCTTCTTTGAATACGTATTTTACAGTTTTTTGTGTTGTTTTGGTTGATGTTGTCCCTTCAAATTTAACTCCCTCTTCTGGAGGTTTTGTTGTGTCAATCGGTATAGTAGTTGGCTGTTCAGTAGTAATCACAGGTCCTCCTGATGTATCAGGAGTTGTAATTATCTCCTGTGAATACAAGTTAAGATTAACTGCCATCAACAAAGCGAATAATAACAGGAACGCGACTTTGATAAATTTGTAAGACATATTTTTATAGTTTATTTTACCATTTAAATTTTATAATTACCATTTGCCGAAAGTAAATGTTCCACTTCTTGTAGTTGTGTGATTAGGAGCATATTTATCTTTTACAGTAACTGAAAAAGTAACTTTATAAGGTGCACTTTTATTCTTACTCCATGCATCAAAAGCAGTTTCAGATTGTAGGAAGTTTAAAGTTACGTCAAAAACATTTTTATCTACCTGCTTTGTAATAACAGGCCCGCTAAAACTTACTTCAAGATTTGAAGGGAAATCGTCCGTAATGATTACACGGTAACCGACACTGCCCTGAACTGAACGGAGACTGGCATCTTCCCCTGATGGTCCAACTTTCTGAAGTGTAATTTGAGGAAGTTGATTTTCTTTGGTTGATACAACATCTATAGCATCACCGACTTTAAATGTCAACTTTGACTCTCCCCCAATTTTTACTGTAGCACTTTGTTTCGGAGGAATAGAGGCAAGTAACTTCCCATCTCCAAGAATTTCAAGCGTACCATTGTATGGATTTGTTATCTTATTAACTGTATATTGAGTTAGTTGAACTCCCTGAACTTTTGCTTGAATGTCTTTAGATTCTTTAAGTTCTGGCTCGACCTTTGGTGGTACATACTCCGATTTTTTTACTACCATTTCATCAGGTTGTAAAGCAACCAGCATTTTTCTTTCTTCAGGAGATGGCATTTCTTTCTTAACTTCTGCAATAGCTTTTTGTAAATCTTCAAGGGTAAATTGTTTGGTCGTATCAATAGAAATCTGGGGTACCAGACCCAAAGATAGTATTGAATCGATAAAACGCTTTAGTGAGTCAGCATATGAACGTTCAACAACTTTCTTTACGTCAATTACTTCCTCAAGATTTATATCAGCACCCTTCAAAGCTATAACACACACGACAAAAATATAAAGCACTTGATATATCACAAATTTTACATCTCTTGTGCCTCTCATAATTTTATTCTTTAATATTTCTAATTAAACATATTTCAAAATATTAACGTTTACCTGCAATATAAACAAGATTATCTAATCCTTTAAGGGCATTGGAATCTTTAAGACTATTTACAGTTTCGTTAATAATTTTCGAAGTTCGTTGTAATTCAAGCAATATTTTTTCATCTGGTAACTTGATGTTGTTAATTTGCTGTGCAAGTTTTTCAAGAGCTGTAACATTTTCCTTTAATACGTTAGAGTATTCAGCAGTTTTCTGAACTATAGTTGCCAAATTTGTTAAAGTTGCAACTGTATTGTTAATTTGAGAAATGATAGCTGAATCAAATAGTTTGATGTTACTTAACTCTGTTATAGCATTTTTCATTACAAGAACATTCTTGGTAAATGCTTCATTTGTTTCATGTGTGTACTTGATAAATTTAAATATTTGTTCTGCATCTTCTTTTGAGACACCTTTTAATCCTCCACCTGAAACCAAATTTGAAACAAGTTCCTCATTTGCTTCTGAAATCATTTCAGCAAGTTCAATATGGTTTTTACTGTCATTGTAGAAATTATATTCTTTTTCAAATCTACTGACCTCTTCAGTAATAGCCTGAAATTGCAACCCCTGGACTTCAAATACACTGCCATAGAGTTTTGCCATAGCAAGTATGACAATAGACTTAATTTCAAAAGGAACAGAAAACCCCAAGAAAATAGTTGGACCTTCTTTAATTGAAATAAGCAAAATTGCAGCTCCTAATAGTGGCATTGCGGTACCAATGGCATCAACTAATCCGCTATAACTTTCAACAATTCGAGAAATAATTTCTTCTGAGGGACCTTTTGTTCTAATTTGTCTTTTTAGACTTCTGTTCGAGAAGTATGCAAATAACACAAAAAGTATATATACTGCAAATGGTAACCACCAAAATCTAACAGGTTCTATATTTTGGTTAGTTAACTGAGCGCCTGGAAAAAGCCAGTTTGCAAAATTGTTTGCAACTCTCCCCAGAAAAGGAACATAGGATACATCAATGAATATTGATAATAAAAGAACAACAAAAGAAGGTACAGCTGAACCCAGAATATCTCTGAAACCTTCACGATCAATATGAGAAAGATGTTTGTTTACAATATAATTATTTATCTGGACGAGCTCAGAGTGTTTTTCTCTAACTTCTTTAACTTTGTCCAGAATTTCTTGTTCGGATAGTTGAGGAGTCTCAACTATTGTAAACTGTTTTTGCTTTCTCATTGATAAAGTACCTTTAAGTGCCATTTTCTTAAATTTGAGTTTATAATTAACCCTTTTTCAATTAAGTAAATTTATTTAAACTAAATAAATAAGTCAACCTAATAATTAAAATTAATAAAAAAACAAAAAATTATGATTAACGGCTATTATTATATTGTTCATAAGCATTAATTATATCTCTAACGAGTCTATGTCTTACTACATCTGTTTTTTTAAAGTAAACAAATTCAATTCCTTTAATATCTTTTAAGATTTCTTGCACCTGAATAAGCCCTGACATTTCTCGGTTAGGTAAGTCTATCTGTGTATCATCTCCTGTAATGATTGCTCTTGAGTTAGGTCCCAGTCTTGTAAGAAACATTTTCATTTGCATTGTTGTTGCGTTTTGAGCTTCGTCAAGAATCACAAAAGAGTTGTTCAATGTTCTCCCTCTCATATAAGCTAATGGTACAATTTCTATTATGTTTTTTTCTAAATAGGAACGTAGTTTTTCATACGGTAAAATGTCTTCAAGAGCATCATATAGCGGTTTCAAATATGGATCAATTTTCTCAGCCAGATCCCCAGGTAAAAACCCCAGACTTTCGCCGGCTTCTACAGCTGGTCTGGCTAATACAATTTTTTCAATCTCTTTATTTTTTAAAGCAGTAACAGCAAAAGCAACTGCAAGGTATGTTTTTCCTGTTCCTGCTGGTCCAATTGCAAAAACTATATCGTTAGTTTTAACTTTTTGAAAATACTCTATCTGAGTTTGAGTTTTCGGTCTAATAAAATCATTTTTTCTAAAGAGTATTATATTTTCAATATCCTTCTCAGAAATTCCATATTGATTTTCTAAATTTTTCTTACTATCTAACACAAGGTCAGTTACAAGATTTACATCTTCTTTTCTCAATGTTCCTTGCCTATTTTGTAGAAAAATTAATTCATTAAATATCTTTTCAATGAGGAGAACTTCACTTTCTTCTCCTTTAATAATTAAATTTTTACCCCTTACAACTATTATTGATTCAAATTTTTGTCTTATAAACTCAAGGTTTTCATCGTTGAAACCACAAAGGTTCGTAATATCAGGACAATTATTTAATTCAATTGTTTTTTCCGTTTTTATTGTTCTCCTTTTTTTAGACGATTTAAATTAAAAAAAGCCTTTATACATAAAACCGTATAAAGGCTTTTTATGAAAAAGGATTTCTAATTATTTCTTCTTTTCTTCTTTCTTAGTGTCTTTCTTTTCTTCCTTCTTTACATCTTTCTTTTCTTCTTTCTTAGTATCTTTCTTTTCTTCTTTCTTTACTTCTTTCTTTTCTTCTTTCTTAGTATCTTTCTTTTCTTCTTTCTTTACTTCTTTCTTTTCTTCAGTCTTACCTTCTTCCTTAACAACTCTCTTCTTCATAGATCTTTTCCATTTCTTAGCCTTTTCTAATCCAGATTTTTT